>Ga0334888_1001145_pt1 | contig 36463 bp, 46 predicted proteins | sample GraSluR1_MG_FD_207227 | JGI IMG/M metagenome (GOLD analysis project Ga0334888, IMG submission 207227) | Sludge microbial communities from methane-producing bioreactor in Wageningen University, Netherlands - Granular Sludge_3_08-R1 | ecosystem: Engineered > Bioreactor > Anaerobic > Unclassified ...
CTCAGGCAACGTCCGATTTCCGCTGGATCACTGCAGAAGAATTAGCCATCATAAAAAAGGGCGGACTTGAAGGTTATAGTGCTTTAGCATTTGTGAAAGGCATTCCCTCAGACCGTACCCGTGCCGATCTCATACGTGTACCTGGGGGATCAGAAACTGGAGGATCAGATAATGATGGATCAGATACTGGAGGTTCGACAGATACTGGAACTTCAACTGGGACCGGATCAAGCACTGATGGAAACAGCATCTTCCCAAGTGGATCTGTTGGTGTAACAGGACCTACAGTAAGCGCAGTTACTGAAACAGCTACTGTCGGTGAGGATGCTGGCACAGATGATGCTGGTAAAGCCTATGAAATCACAGAAACCGGACCAGCTGGAACTGAAGACAACACCCCCTGGACTGCCTATGCTGTCGTGGGAATCATGTCAATCCTGGTTTTAGCAGGTATCGGGTTCTTCTTCAAGGGCAGCATCCTCGGCAGGTAAAAAAACAATCTATTTACCCATTTTTTTTCTTTTTTTATTTAAGGTATTTTGAGTTTTTTTGTCTACTATGTGGTAGACGCTTTATTTCGCTATAGAATCAAGATACATCTCATATTTTGGACGGTAGAGCTCATATTCCTTGGCTGTTTCAATTGCAACATCGTAAAGTAGATCTTCGTCCTTCACATGCAACAGTTTACCTTCTTTGATGATACGGGGCCTCATGTAGAGGGGCAGATCCTGAAATACTTGGACATCAATCATGTCATAGTAAGAGTACTCTATCCGTTTATCAAGGCCCTTTCGGGCTTTATTTGGGAATAAAACCAGGCATAAATCCACATCCCTTGCTTCCTCCCCCCGGGCATAACTACCGTAGAGTATTACAGCCAGTATATCCGGATCTTCTTCCATCTTGACCTGCAGTTTGCTTAAGATGGCCTGAACTTTTTCTGAATCAATCATCCTCAGTTCTCCTTAGAAACTCAATAACTGCCTCTTTAAATTCTATTACATCCTCTATATCATTGGTAAGAATTTCATAAACCCTTTCATCGTCGATTTGAGAATATCCATGTACCAATATATTCCGAAAACCCTTCATCTCCCTGAGTTTCTCCACCAGTACAGGGCTTAAAACCGTTCCACTGATTTTATCCAGGAAATCTTCTTCACCATAGGGTAGCCCCAGCCTCATCTCCTTAACAAGTATGGCCGAAACATCCATAACTGACTCTACGGTTATCTGAATCAGTCTTTCAAGTGCCCTCTTCCTCATTGGGTCTGTAGAATACTCTGCAGATGAAGAAGGTATGATTTCTTCTATCTCCTTAAGGTACTGATCTATCTCATTCTAACTTGATGTATATTCTCTCCTCGTCCATGAAATATTCCCCGAGACACCTGCCTAGTACTAACTATGACAATAGAACTAGATATAATAAATAGTCTATTTCTCAATAGCTTAACATACAAAAGATATATAAACCCTAAAAATAAAATTAATTTTTTAAGTCCCTTGGGGTAGTGGCAATCCTGTGAGGCTCTGGACCTTTCGACGGCGGTTCGACTCCGCCAGGGACTATTTATTATTATTTATTCTCTTTTTCCTCTATTTCTATGGTGTCTTTATAGATTCCCAGGAGAATTTCATCCTCTAGGTTGGACTTACCAGACTTCTTCTTTTTAACTAATGTGTCATATTTTTCTTTAATTCTGTTCATTTTAGATTCATGCAGGAGATTTTTGGTTTTATCTTCAAGTTCTGCCTTCTTTTTTTCTATAATTTTCTCCTGTTTTTCCAAGTACTTGAATTCAGCCATAGATCCTCACTCCACTCCTGATTACTAAACTGTATAATTGTTCCTTACTATAACTTTGGGGTTACATTCTAATAATCATATCTAATTATAATCCGGGCCTATCATAAGAGATAGATTGATATTCCCACACTACCATGAATTATCCCAGTGATTATACCGATACTGGCCATGGTAGGGTGGACTTTAAAGGGTATGCTCTTCCCTTTAAAAATCAGCAATCCCAGTGATGCTGTAATTATAAATAGGAGAATCGTGGTGATGCCCAGGAGAATTACAAATGATCTACCCGTGGACACCCCTAAAATACCATGGACCATCCCTACGGTAATTGAGATCCCGGCCATCATGGGATGGAATTTGAAGGGTATTTTCACGCCTCTAAAAATCATAAGCCCCATAGAAGCCGTGATAATAAATAGGAGGAGGGTAGTGATACCCATATATAGTACCAATGGCTTTCCCAGGATGGGAAAATACGCTATTTCACTTAACATTCGGATACCTTATTACTTACTACCCTTAATTTTCAACGATTATTTTACCAGTCATGGAGGGATGTAATCCACAATGGTAGGGATACTCACCAGCTTCAGTAAAAGTATGGGTAAAATTCTCCCCATTAGCGAGTACTGGACTTGTAAATACACCTGTATCACTTACCACATCGTGATCAGTTTCTCTATTTATCCAGGTTACAGTGGTCCCCACCTTCACGGTCATCTCCTGTGGATTAAATGCGAAATTTTCTATGGTCACCGTATTCGGAGCAGTGAATCCGGTTGTATTCTCTTGATTTTGTGTGCAGCCTGATATAGCCACGATCCCCACTAAGAGTAACACTCCCATTACCAGAAATTTTAAATTCATAGTTTAATTTAAGTCCCCAATTTCTTAATAATTTTTCTATACCCGGGGCCATAGCTCACTAAACCAAATAAAAAAAGAGTTCGATTAAAATAAGAATTTATAGTGAAAACTACTGGTTAGGAAATTTAAGTGGTATTAATCCCCTTTCGGGTAGGAACCTTCCTCATCATGCACCTCATCACCAACCAGTGGGGGTTTGAAAACACAGAGCAATCTCAGGTCACTACCCAGGGCTCTTAGATAGTGCTGGTCGTGTTTATCAAGCGCATAGAGAGTACCCGGTCGTATGGGATACACCTTCCCATCCCTGATTGTTTCCACTTCACCTTCACCCTCCACACAGTACACCGCTTCTACATGGTTTTTATACCATATCCTGGTCTCGGTACCCTTAAAAATCACAGTCTCATGGAAGGAGAAACCCATATTATCATCCTTAAGAAGCAGGCGCCTGCTCACCCAGTTACCGTTAGGCGCGAACACCTCCCGTTCAGTGTCGATTATATCATCTATCTTTCTAACTATCATTAAAATAACTCCCAGTTTGTTTAAAAGAAATTAAAGGAATCCAATTTATGGATTCACTTGGAATATAACACTTGATGGAATTCAACACCTGATTTATGGATTCACTTGGAATTCAAAAATCTTATTATGAAAGATTCACTTGGAATTCAAAATCTGGTTGATGGACTCCTTCTGGTTCAACACCTGATTTATGGATTCTCTCTGATCTAACTTCTGGTTGATGGTGTCCTTTTGATCCAGTTCCTGGTTGATGGACTCCTTCTGGTCGAAGAGCTGATCATGATTTAATATCTGGTTGATGGACTCCTTTCGATTATAGACCGTGTAGATTGCCTCTTCTACTATGTCCAGTCCTTCCTCCAGAATTTCTTCCTCTATCACCAGGGGAGGGAGGAACTTAACCACATCGGAATCAGCACCGGATAATTCTATTACCAGGCCCTGGGAGAAGGCTTCGGCTGATATGTCTCCGCAGAAGCCCTGATCAGGTATCTGTAAACCATATATAAGGCCTCTGCCCCTTACATCTGTCTCCAGGGAGTCATATTCCCGGGATATATCCATAAGCCTGTCCCGGAGTAACTGTTCCTTTTTACATATCTCCTTGGATAGTTCATCATCTTCCCAGTAGCTCAAGAGGTTCGAAGCTGCAATGAAGGCCAGGTTATTTCCACGGAAGGTCCCCGAATGCTGTCCCGGTTTCCACTTGTCCAACTCGGATTTCATGAGCACCAGTGAAAGCGGCAGTCCACCCCCAATGGACTTAGATAATGTTATGATATCCGGACTTATCCCAGCCTCTTCGAAGCTGAAGAAGGACCCGGTACGGCCGTTACCCACCTGGATATCATCTACGATTAGTAGAATATCATATTCCCGGCACAGCTTCTCTATCTCCTTAAGCCACTTCTTGGAGGCCACGTTGACTCCGCCTTCTGCCTGTACTGTCTCCAGTATTATGGCCGCCGGGAGGTCCAGTCCACTGCTTTTATCTTCCAGTAACTGTCTCAGATAACCCGCGGTGTCTATATCTGGGCCGAAGTAGCCGTCGAAGGGTACGAATGTCACGTTCGCCCGGTTCGTGAAGGCTTCCTCCCTGTAGAACTCGTTGGCAGTGGCCGACATGGACCCCATGGTCATACCGTGGAAGGCGTTGGTAAAGGCGATGATATTCGACCGCTCCTTGACCATCCTGGCAATCTTCAGGGCTGTCTCCACTGCATCGGTACCGGTTGGTCCGCAGAACTGGAACTTGTATTCCATGTGGCGGGGCCCCAGGATGGTGTCGTTGAATTTCTCCATAAACTCTCTCTTGGCGGTGGTTGCTATGTCCAGTCCATGTACCAGTCCATCCTGCTTCAGATACTCAATTAGGGCTTCTGATACCACCGGATTATTATGTCCGTAATTCAGGGTTCCTGCTCCGGCGAAAAAATCTATATATTCATTTCCCTGTTCATCATACAATTTAGAGCCCTTAGCAGTTTTAAATACCGCTGGAAAACTACGTACATAACTCCGCACTTCTGATTCTAATTTATTAAAGGTTTCCATATTATTTTCAAATGTTTCCATATTATCTTCCCTCTTTATACTCGTTAAGTAACTTAAATGAATCGGTTTCCTGGTTGAACGGTCCGATACGTATAATAAATTCTTCGGGATGGCGGGACTCCTGGAAAACTTCCTTGGTAAAATAGCTATCCTCAGTGATCGGTGCATCCAGCTGTCTGGCCAAACTGTTGAAGAGTGATCTGGATGAACTGTTATCAGATGTGACGGTAGTCTCCAGGTAGTTGATATCTCCCAGTTCCTTACGCTTTAAAATATTTAAAAGCATCTCCTGAGCAATTCCCCTGCCTCTCATATGGTCGCGGACCGCGATCTGCCAGATGAAGAGGGTGTCACTCTGGTGGGGATGGATGTAGCCAGAAGCAAAACCTACTACATCATCCTTAAACTCACAAACTGCACTGGTCCTATTAAAATGAGAGCATACCAGCAAGTAACTGTATACTGAGTTGATTTCAAGTGGTGGGCAGTTTGCAACCAGGAAATAGAGTGATTCACCATCATTTAAGTGGGGCTTTCTGATGGTGATTGATTCAGGTATTTCTTGTTTCGGCTTCGACATAAACGTAAAATTCCTGATAAATTAAAATACATATTAAAACTAAGGTTTTGGTTATATTATGTATGTAGATACTAATAAAAATAACTGAAATAAAATAAAGAATTAGAGAGTTAAAAAAAGAGATTCAAAGGAGTTCATCACGAAGATCAATGGTATCCTTAAGATCAGGGCCAGTGGAGATTATTGTAACTGGAACTCCTGTTTCACCCTCGATTTCATCTATGAACTTTTTGGTCTCTGGTGCCAGTCCGGAATAATCGGTCACCCTTTCGCACTGGGGATATAACCGGTCCACACAGGTTAAAGCAATCTGGGTAGCGCCGTTTATCATGCAAGATTCCCGGGCCAGATCCATATCAAAAAGACCCACTCTACGCCTCCTTCCAGTGACTGTACCGTACTCTTCCAGTCCCATCTTTTCTGCCTCTTCCTCGCTCATCTCTGTTTTAAAGGGTCCTTCTCCTACCCGGGTTATGTAGGATTTGAAGACCACGATTACATCATCCACCCGGGTGGGTCCCACACCCACATCAGCGGCGGCTGTGCTGGCGGTGGTGTCTTTACTGGTAACGAAGGGATAGGTACCATAGTACAGTGAAAGTCCGAAACCCTGAGATCCTTCTATGAACACGTATTCTTCTTCATCCAGTGCCTGGTTAACCTCGAGTGGCACATCTGTAGTATGACCCTGTAGTTCCTCTATATCCTGGGCCATCTTAGCTACACGGCCCACTCGGTCGGCGTTTCCCGGTCCGCAGCCTGTTCCGGTACTTCCAATTTTCTTGGACAGGTGGGCTGAGGCCTTATCCCGCTCTTTATGTTCTGGTTCTATGATTGAACAGCGGATATCGGCGAAAGTCCTTTCCGCCACATTATATTTGCTTAGATAATCAAGTTCGTGGAGAAAAACCTCCGGATCTACTAAAACACCTGCCCCTATGAGTAGTCTGGCATCCCTGTGCACGAAACCAGATGGTATTAACCTTAAACCATATTTTTCACCGTTAAATTCTACAGAATGCCCTGCATTGGGCCCTACACCTGCTCTTGCTATAATATCGGGTTTATCGTTGTAACAGAGATAGGTGATGCATTTACCTTTTCCTTCATCTCCCCATGCTCCTCCAACAAGTATATTACATGTCATATGATGTTCTCCGAAAATTAAAAGAAAATTTGAAATTTTCTAACCTCTCTTATATATGGTGACCTGTATAAAAACCTTTTTCCATATCACACCCCGGTCAGGTTAGTGGTTCCCCACAAGTTGGAGGAAATATCGGTTTAACCCTGGAAATATGTGCTCCCTGGAAATTTTATTAAAAATATCCCTAAAATTAGTGGGTTGGTCTATATCAGAGGGAGTAAATCTGGTGAAGTTAGGGTATTTTATGGAAAATTCAATTTCCTTAACCTGCCGATTATTTCTCACCGGACAGTCCATCTAAAATTTTCAGTATCTCTCTATCTCTTAAACTGTAATGAACCCAGACACCCTCTTTTCTATACTTTATAAAACCCGCCTTTTTCAGGATGTTCAAATGGTGGGATACCGTTGGTTGGGGTTTGTCCAGGCATGTGAAGATCTCACAGACACATAATTCACCATATCTCAATAGATGGATGATCTTAAGCCGGGTGGGATCGGCCAGTGCCTTGAGGGAATCGGCATCTTCCTGTAGTTCTGTATCATCTGGAATTTTTGATGTGATCCTCTCTAGATTCTTTACCTGTTCTTGATCAAGTGTGCAGCTATCCTTAGTTTCACCTGACTTCATAGGTGATGCTATAGTAAATAATATATTTAAATATATGGATATATTCCTGTGGTGAACACATGAAAGTAGTGATAGTTACCGACGGGCCCTACGGGGACCGGGCGTATGAAACAATAAAAAATGAATTTGAAACCAGATTCATAGAACTCCCACATCCTATATCTACATTTATAGAGGAACTAGAAATTCCAAAAGCAGATGTGGAGATAATAGAAGGAGCAGATATACTCATAACCTACACCACCCACCCGGACATCACCACCATTTTGATAGAAAGATTCCACGATAAAGTGGACTGGGTGATAGTCGCTGCCTGGAAGGGTGAAGGGTTTAAAAACCAGTTTAAATCCTATAGTAACGTTATTTTTCCCAATATAATGTGTGAACTTGAAGAAACTGGCGATCCTACCTTTGATGAATTTGTATCCCATATAGGTAAACCCATGGTGGAGGTAGAAATAGAAAAGGGTAAAATAAAGGATATTAATGTGGTAAGGTGCGCCCCCTGTGGTTCAACAACCTTTGTGGCCGATTTTTTAAAGGAAAAATACGGGAACCAGGAGGCGGACCTGGAAGACCTGCCCCGGGAAGCCGGGCTGAGATTACAGAACTACCCCTGCCGGGCGACCAAGATAAGACTCTTTGCCCCTGAATCTGAAAAGGATGAAGCACCCATACTCCATAGAGATGCCTTTCAGGAAGCGATTGAAGATAAAAAAGCCGATATAAAAGTCAAAAAAGAAAATTAAAGTGTTTCCGGGTCCTGTTCGGCTATGCAGAAGCAGCATACTGCCCGGGGATTGTCCTTCTGCCCCTCCTTAACCGGGCAGAAGTAGGTTTTACCATCTACTTTAACTTCGAAGCCACCGGGAAAGGGCGTGCCCACGGGGTGTATGGGTTCATCACGGACGAATGTGGTATAGAGGGATATCACCCGGTAGATCCGGAAAAATGCGGGGTTAAAATCATCCTCTTCCCTCCGCTCCTCTTCCTGGGTTTCGAGTAACGAAATGGCCTCTTTTACCTCTTCTATATCCAGTTTTTCATCATGTTTTAACTGGTATTCCTTTACTTCCTTGATCCTGGTGATGAAACCCCGGGTGTAGGCTTCTATGAATTCCTCCCTGTAACCACTCTGCACATACTGGGAATCTTTGATCATGAAAGCACTCGCCTGCATTATATCCTGGATGGAGATGGATTTGGCTTCCCTTTTAAGCACTTCCAGGAGGTCGGTACGGGTTAACTCTTTAGAGGAAAGTATATCCCTTATCTGATTTATGCTGGCCAAAATCTCATTTCCCCTGTTGATTAAAAAAAATCTCATCTCCCTTTTGAATAAATATATCTCATATACCCATGGCTGTGAAGTCCTATACTAGGGCAGACACCAGGTCTTGGCAGTCTTGGGCTACGTTCTCTGCGCTGTCCCGGATGGTTTTGATGGTGACGTTACCACTCTGGAAAGATGCTACTTGGGCCTTTAGTGAGTCGGTATTCTCTTGTACCACGTCATCGGTACCCGTGGTCCCGAAAACCCCTAATTTAACGTTTTCAGGTACTTTTAAGGTTTTCAGGTAGCCATCTATGGAGCTGCTCACTTTCCCGAAGTACATGGGTCCTCCGGTGATGATTATATCATAATCTGAAGTGGTCTTAGCTGCACTGTTCCTTACACCGGCGAGGGTGACGTTGTAGCCCTTGGATTTCAGGTCGTTTGCAATTTCAGTGGCTGCCTTCTTGGCTGCCCCTGTTACACCGGGACTGTAGATGACCAGTGCATTTTCCACTGATGTCCCACTTGGTGTTAGTGTTTCGGCTCCGGTGGCTGTGTAACTCGCGAGATCAAGCTGTAAGGTGACCATGCTTATGATCAGGAACAGTATGATCAGGCCGATGATTATTCCTATGATGCTTAATATGTCCATTGGATCCTCCTTTCAGTAATTTTTTTAGTATTCCACGTACTGATTAACTCCATGTCGTACTTACAATTATCTATTCCACGTAGACCTCTACCTTTTCCTGCTTTTCTTCGTCTACTACATCAACGATTTTACCTTCTGCACCGTTTTTAACTGCCTCAACAATTTCTTTGAAGTCTATATCATCCAGGCCAGAATCCTTTAGGTCTTTATCGAATTTTTTGGCCAGGTTGTACCCCACTGCAACAAATGCCATAGGTATATTCACATTTACCTTTGGTTTACCATTCATGTCCGTTACCCGAACTTTTAACCATTTAGCTTTCTTTTGAGGTACAGCTACCTCTTCATTTCCTTCTAAAGCATCCAGTAACTCCATTGCTTCAGCAGTACTGAGTTTTCCTTCTTCAACCATTTCTAAAATTTTCATTCTTTCTTCTGATACATCTTTTGACATTTCAATACACTCCTATAATATTTTAAACATTCTTTACCCTTTAAGAAGCTTTAAAGCTTCTTCTTTACTAATTTCTCCTTCTTTAAGTTTTTCTAAAATCTCCTTTTGATTGACTGTTGATTTTTTAACTGTGTGTCCCAGATCAGAGATGACATCATCCAGTTTATTCCTTACAGTGGGATAGGATATCCCTAACTCTTTTTCTATTTCTTTGATGTTACCCCTGTTTTTGATGAACACCTCAACGAAGTATTTCTGCTGCTCATTTAACCTGCAAAACTTGCAGAGATCGAATTGACCCTGGATAACTATTCCACACTTGTTACACTGTATCTCGGTGACTTTGATCTCTCCGTTGCATAATGGACACTTTCCTGGTACTTCACGATTCAACTTCTCACCTCACATAATAACTTACGATCTTCAACATATCGTATGTCTACTTTAATATAATTAAGTTATAGTATATAAATATATTGAATTTTTCAATAATTACTTCAATATAATTAAAATCAATATTAAAAAAATTAATTTTCACCGAAAATTAGAAAAAATATTATAGTAAAAAAGGATGCAACTATGATAACATAAGCATCTACGCCGTTAAACAGATAATTTATTAATTTAAAGGGAGATTATACCATTGCAAAATAGGCCGCCTATGATGAACGCTGCGACTATTACTATAACTGCTCCCAGTACCATATTTTTCACACGACTCACTTATTCCCCTTTAGTATTTTTTTTGTCTATTATTCTCGTCTTCCACCTTTATCATGCTCACGATGAACTCTGAATGTTGATTAGACGGTCCTGGTATTCCTTCTGAAATGTTCGGGAGGTGCTACCGTACCTCACCAGGGAGTACTTGGTGAACTCGTTCTGGAAAAATTAATTAACCATTATTGCCTATAACCTAAAACGGAAATGACATATTTATTTTTAGAGGAGATGGGATTAATGAGTTATAAAGAACAGGCAGAGATTTTTAAAACTACCTTCGACTTAAAATATGAGCCTATGGCTATTTCTTTTACAAACGACGAAGTTTCAGAAGGCAGGTACGAAAAAACATCCATATGTAAGGCCATGAAACTGGCGAGTCAGGGGGAAAGCTTCATAATCGACCAGGAAGTTTCCATATGTCCTGGGGGCAGTCAGTTCTGTGGTTTCAATGAGCCACATTCCGGGCCTAAAAAGAGGAGGGTGCAGAATTTCCTAACCAGGGGCGAAAAGCTCACTAGTTCCATAGTCACCTTCGAGAGGATGACCAAAACCGGAGTACCCTTCGCCACTGACCTGGCAGATAAAATAGTGATAACACCCCTGGAGAAGGCAGAGATACGCCCCGACATGATCCTGTTCCTAGCTAACGCCGAACAGGTCTGCCGCCTCATAACACTGGACACCTACTGGGATGGGTTATCACCAAAACAGCAGCTCATAGGTGCATTATGTTATTCAGCCATCGTCCACACCATAATGAGCGGGAACACCAACATAACCATGGGGGACTGGACTGCCAGGAGCCATCAGGGATTCGAAAAGGACGTCATCTTCTTATCTGTGCCCTATGAACGGGTTCATAACCTGATCGCTGCTATACCCTACTGTTCAGCCGGGGATGCAGAAACGGTCATACCTGAGGAATTCCGGTCAGACTAATGTTTTGTTGAAGGATGCTTCTGGGGGTGTAATGTGGAAATAAGAGAAATAGTAAAGGATTCATTAAGTTATCCCCTTACAAATTGGAAGAGCTATCTGATTTTAGGTGTTATATTAATAATTACAAGTTTATATATCGAAATTTGGTGGTCATTCTATCCTAATGCCGGATTACCATTCGGTGTGATAATTGTCGAACTTGTAACGGGAATTTTATCCCTGGGATATCTGATAAAAATCTTTAAATCAACAGTGGACTGTGAAAATGTACTCCCTAAATTTAATGGATTGCTAAATATAATTGTCGATGGTTTTAAAGGTATTTTAGTTATTATCATTTATGCAATCCCCTTTTCCATCTTATTTTTAGGGGTTGCTTTATTTCTCAGAGCAAATGGGTACAGTTCAAATGATATTTTTGGACTTACAACGTTACTTATGACCATATGCACTGTCGTAATTATTCCAATAATAACTTTATCACTGGCAAATATGGCATTTGAAGGTAAATTATCATCTGCTTTTAGTTCTAGTGAAATCCGGGATGATATAGATGATATAGGTTGGGGTAATTTTATAGCATTATATTTTATACTTGGAATCATTTATATAAGCCCTAATCACATATCGACTGCTTTAAATTATCTTTTAGGCTGGATTGATCCCTTTTTGATTGTAACTATAATAAAATATCTGATCATAATCCCCTACCTTTACATCTTCGCAACCCGGACGTTTGCTGTGATTTACAGGTCATCAGTGGTTTAAAGACATATTAAGGTTTCTTCACACGGAAAACCCCGGCCAGACCAGCTAGAAGCAGAAGAATGGCAAGTGACATCATATTTAGAGGTGTTCCTGTGTTTTGCATAGGGATCACCTTTGGTTCTGGGGGGTTTGGAGGAGTTGGTTGTCCGTTTACGATGTTAACGTTCACCAGGTTAGATTCGACTATTTGAGCGTTGATCAAATTCCCATTTAACACATTGGAATTGGTAATATTTGAATTTAATATGTTACCATTCACGATATTGGCATCTATGATAATTGAGTTCACTATATAAGCATTGACAATATTAGCATACATTATAGTTGAATTGATTATAATAGAATTTATAATATTTGAATCTACATATACTGAGTTAATTATAGTTGAATTATATTGTCTGGAGTTGATTATAACTGCATTAACTGGATTTGTATTCCTCAAAATAGCATTTGCTATGGTAGAGTTGACCGGGTTGACATTGAAGAAATCAACATTTAATATATCCGAGTTAACGATATTAGAACCAATAATATTAGCATTAATTATACTGGAGTTGGTGGCACTTGACCCGGCGATATTAGTGTTAATTATACTCGAAAAAATGGATGTTACAGCGGCCAGGTTTCCGTTTATAACTGTTGACGAATTTATACTTGATAGAACAACATTAGCATTGATTACCGATGAATTAACCAGATTTGAATCTACTAAGTTAGTATTTATGGCCTCTGAATCTTCTGTTGTTGAATTTATGGTTTCACCAGGCTTATAAGTATCCTGGACATTCTCATTTTCCAGATTAACATTCACCAGATCTGAGTCCGTCACCCCGGAATTTATTAAATTACCGTTTACAACGTTCGAATTTTCTACAGAAGAATTTTGAGCAGTTATTGGTGAGAAACTTAGAAGTAGCATGATGAGTACAAGTGTAACTGAAAGAATTTTAACCGAAGACATATATTAACCTCCCCTAGCTTTAATCAGTAAATAATAACCCTCTTACATCAAATATTTTCAGGCTGTTTAATAGAATGCTGCCCAAATAAATATCGGTATTGAATATCTATTTGTAATTTTTATTATATCAAATTTATAGACTGGCACCTATTACCACTTGATTGATCTTAATAGATTATCTGGTAAAAAATGGGATCTTGTTTTGAATTTCAAAAGTTTTGATGAAAAGTACCACTACTTAAAATTAAACCCAAAATTTACTTCGTAATATGGGACTATAACGAAATAAAAAATCCTAAAAATCCATAAACAATTATTAAAAACGCAAACTACCCTTATTATCAATTGTTTGGACTATATGGTTGGTGTTTTTGCCTAAGAAAATGAAATTTTCACAAAAGCTAAAAAAATAGGTTTTGTAAGGGCGTTGGTACAAGAGGATGTTAAATTGAGTTGGTTATCCTCGAAATCTTTTTAAGTTGAATTGATATATTTACTTTTGGGATACTAATTACCGACTATATTGATATATCTACAAAGGAATTTAAGACAGAATTTCTGAGAGGTGTAGAAAGAGATGAAATTGAAGTTATTGCATGGACGCAAAGGGGCAACAAAAGGTATATAGATGAAGAAACCATAAAAGATTTTTTAACTCAAGGAAACTATAGATTGGTATTGAAAGGGGAATATGACGATTTTGAAATTCATTATAATCACCCAAATAAAGAAATTGAGGATGATATCGTTATTATTGTTGCGCCAAAAAGTAAGAATCCGAAACTTATAAGAGTGGTAACTGTGTATATTGGTTAATGTATAAGGTGACAAATAATGGCTCCAAAAGAAGAGTACGCTAAAAGAATTACGGTAGATCAAGACTATGATATAGAAAATGATACCTTATTTTTTTATGCCATAGAGGACTATGAATATAAAAAATCAGTTAGAATGGATGAAAAAGTAATATTAGATTTTGATAAAAACAATGTACCTATGGCTATGGAAATTTTACATGCTTCAAAACTTTTTGGAGTAAAACCAATTTTCTTAACACGTACAATTGATGTAGATATAAATATTGATGTTGAGGAGACTTACATAAAATTAGAAGCCACTTTTGTAATTCAAGTATGGAGACAAAAAGAACCAAAAGATGTCAAAGTTCAAGCTCCAAATGAATCTAATATTCCAATACTTGAAGGTATGCGCCTTGCATCAGCTTAGTTTTTAAATTTGAGAGTTGATAGCTTTTTTTAATAAACTCTAACCTTTTTTATCTAAGTTTTATATTTTGTTTTCCAAAAAAGCAGGTTTTTCAAGTTTTCAACTTTTATCATCAAATATTTATAAAGGTTTATATTGTTTGAATTGTATAATATTTGTGTTAAATATATTGTAATTCAATACAAAGATCTATTTTTTACTTAAAATTTAAAAAAAGATCAAATAAATGGCTATATAGTTAAAGATCCGTTATATTACGAAAGTTGTTTTTCTTGGTGGAACATATTCTTTTTGTCCATCAATCTATCTATCTAAATTGCGATTTAGATCTCGATAAATAAAGTACATAGATTCTGATGACAAATTAAGGTTTTTAAGCTTTTTCTACCGCTTAAATGTTCTATTTTATCTCTCGTCGTTTTACTGAGACTAAATTTTCTTAATAATGATAATGTAATTCTATCATAAGGAAGTTTTTTTGGCTTTAAACCTTCCATAAATTTATTATATTCAATTTCAGCTTTTCTAGACCAATACCAATCCAATTGTTGTTTTGGATTTAAACTCATATCATCATCCCTATCTTATCAATTCATACTATTACTAAATTTAATAAATATTAAAATTGTTGAAAGAGTAGATGAGAAGTAAAAAAATTTTTAAAATCATTAAAATAAAGAAAAATAACGATTAACCTACTTTAATCTGGTAGATGGTAAAAGCAGATTTAATACGTCGGTGAATCGTCTTAAATGTTAACTTTAAGAGGACCAATTAGGCTAACTCTCATATTAATGGAACTGGAGTAATTAAACCCCAGCCCCGCCAGTCAAGGAACTGGCATCCATATCAAGCATCATCGGTTTAGGCAGTTCTAATCCAATGGTCTCCTTGATAACATCTTCCACGGTTTCAACCAGTATGAACTCTAATTCACTGGTCACATCCTCTGGGATGTCATCTAAATCTTTTTCGTTGTCCTTGGGTAGGATAACTCGTTTTATCCCGGCGCGGTGTGCCGCGATGACCTTTTCCTTTATTCCTCCCACTGGTAAGACTGCTCCCCGGAGGGATATCTCCCCGGTCATGGCCAGTTTGGGGTCCACTTCCCGGTTGGTCACCAGTGACGCTATGGTGGTTAAAAGAGCCACTCCAGCAGATGGTCCGTCCTTGGGTATGGCCCCTGAGGGGACGTGTATGTGTAAGTCTTTTTTATCGAACTCCACCCGTTTGAGGCTGAGTGCCAGTCTGGATCTGATTAAGCTCTCTGAGATCTTGGCAGATTCCTTCATCACCTCACCTAACTGTCCGGTGAGGGTTAACTTACCTGTCCCGGGCATGAAGGCACCTTCGATGAAGAGTATATCTCCACCTACCGGTGTCCAGGCCAGGCCAGTGACTACGCCTGGTGGGTTCTCTTTACCTGCCTGGCTTAACTGGGTGAGTTCATGGCCCAGTAAATCGTAGAGCATGTCCTCATGGACAGTGTAGGGTAATTCCACCTTACCTAGAACGATCTTCTCTGAGGCCACCCTGGCGACGGCGGATAACTGTCTTTTAAGTCCTCGGACACCTGCTTCCCGGGTGTACTTTTCGATGATGGTTTGGATGGCCTGATCATCCATCTGTAACTGTTCCTCGGTGAGTCCATGGTCTTCCAGGACTTCTCCCATGAGGTGTCTCTTGGCGATTATGAACTTCTCGTGGCTGGTGTAACTGCCTATCTCGATGGTTTCCATACGGTCCCGTAGTGGTCCGGGAATGGTCCGTAGTGAGTTGGCAGTGGCTATGAAGAACACATCAGATAAGTCGTAGGGTACTTCTAAGTAATGGTCGCTAAAAGTGTGGTTCTGTTCCGGGTCCAGTACTTCCAGTAGGGCGCTGGCCGGGTCGCCACTGTAGGAAGCCATGAGTTTATCCACCTCATCCAGGATAAATACCGGGTTTCTGGTACCGGCCCGTCTCATACCCTGTATGATCCTACCAGGTAGGGCCCCTACATAGGTTCTCCTGTGTCCCCTGATTTCTGCCTCGTCTTTAACACCGCCCAGGCTGATCCTAACGTATTCTCTGCCTAATGCTTCGGCTATACTTCTTCCCAGGCTGGTCTTACCCGTCCCTGGGGGTCCGGCTAAGAGCAGTATGGATCCCTGTTTGTTCTGTTTGAGTTTCATCACGGTGAGGTGCTGGATTATCCTGTCTTTTACTTTGTCCAGGCCGTAGTGCTGTTCCTCCAAGACCTTCCGGGCGGCCTCTATGTCTATGTCTTTGATCTCAGATTTACCCCATGGTAAATCAACCAGGAGGTCCAGGTAATTTCTGATGATGTTTTCCTCTGAGCTGTGAGCTCCCTGCCTGTCGAGTTTGCTCACTTCGTCCAGGGCCACCTGCTTTACATCGTCGGGCATGCCGGCTTCTTCGATTAATTCCCGGTAATCCTTTCTACCCCCGGGTCTTCCTTCAGTATCGTCCAGTTCTTCCTGTATGGCCTTGAGCTGTTCCTTGAGCATGGCTTCCCTGTGTTTCCTGTTCATTTCATCGTTGAACTTGGCGGCCAGTTCCATCTGGAACTGGATGTTCTCCTTCTGGTCGATGAGCATATCCAGGAACTTCATGCTCTTTACCTTTAGGGATCGTATCTCCAGGAATTCCTGTTTCTCTGGGGTGGTGAGTCTCATATAGGGGAAGATGTAACCGGTGATCTGTGTGATGTCTTCTAACTGGTTCACCTTATCCACGTAGGCTTTGGAGCCTTTGAAGTTTTCACTTATCTCCTTCACCAGATAGCGGATATGTCCCCGTATTTCTTCCTTCTCTTCTTCCTTGAGGTCGTCTATATCTGGTTGTAACTCGTAGGTGGCCCGGTAATCTCCATCTTCGGGTATGAATTCCTTTACCGCTGCTCTTTCTATTATCTTAAGTTTCAGCTGGAAGAAGTCCTTCATTTCCCGGGCATCTTCAACTTTTATCAGGGCCCCTACTTTATAAAGGTCGGAATCTACGTACAGTCCCCGGAGATTATCTTCTTTAACCCCCAGGGCTATTCCGTAAAAATCGTCACGTGAAACCCGGTTGTAGATTTCCCGGCCGATTTTTTTATTGATCTTTAGGTTCATATCAGTTTCATGTATATACACCGTGTTGGGTATTATTACCACTGATAATTCTTGATTAAGTTCTCTCTCGTTCATAATATCACGGTTAAGGCCCATTAGGCCGTTGGTCTACTATTATATTTCAGGCCTGGGCCATTGAATTTAATTTTTTTTATTTCTTTGATTGAATTATTAATCGATTATTCCCTCTTGGTTTTTCATCAATTTTATGGCATTTAATAAAAAGACAGCCAAATAAAAAGTCAATTTTTTCTTTATGATGTATTAAAGCGTCTTCATTGAATGTGTAGTAAATATGATTCCCCTGTTTGGTAGAGTCGAGGATCCTGGCAGTTTTTAATATTTTAAGATGTTGTGAAGCAGCTGGTTGGGTTAAACCCATCATCCTTGCCATTTCTGTTACGCTGATTCGCTCAACTTCGCCTGATGCTAATCTGTACACTATAAGTAGTCGGTTTACGTTTCCCAGCGCTTTAAATAGTTCCTCTAGTTCACATGATAGGTCGGTGCATTTGCTGGAGTTGATCCTCAACATGTACCATAAGTATATAAGTATATGCTTATATACTTTTCTATGTTTTAGTATTAAAAATTATTAAAAAATTAATAAATATAAAATTTCTAAAAAAATGAAAATTTGAACAATCGATTAAACCATCAGGTGAAATTAAAGCCTAATTTCCCCTTGGTTATTTAGTAATAAGAATATGTAAAAAAATATTAAAATACTTTTCTACTAAAAAAAAGGGATTGATCAAATTTCAGATAAACAACCCAAATTTCATTTATGGGCAAAATAGAAGGTCAACTTCCCATCCTGAATACTATCTAACCTGGCGAATCCAACCCGTTCGAGCTGGACGATGTCATCGACACTAAGAACATCTGAAGAAGGTTCTATATAACCATACAATGTCTCAGCGTCGGGCATAACCAGACCCACCCGATTATTGGATTCTGAAGGAACCCAATGAACAATTCTTGCACCTTCTTTCCGGGCGTCCTCCAATGAAGAGCTGTGATAAGTGATCTCTTCACCCATAAAGATGTTTACAGCATCCATAAGTCTTAAAACTTTATTCTGGTTGTCTTCGATATCTTTTTTATCGAGATAAATCTCACCATCAAATGGAATCTCCCTGTAGCCCCGATCCGGGAAGTCAGGGTGTTTAACTCGCTTAACTGTTCCCTTCAGAGAGTTTGGTAAGTCTTTAATTACCACTTTTTCCGGGTTGAAAACTGCAAAATAACGGTTGGAGGATTCTTCCAGTAAGTTTCGGTTCAAACCGTAGATCTTCTTCCAGCTCACCGTTGAATCAGCGATTTTTACACCAATTTCCAGCATCAGCTCACGAATTGCTTCCTGCATAATACCTCTACGGGCGATGGCCCTGATGGTGCCCAGTCGAGGGTCGTCCCAGCCAGTGTAAAGTCCGTCCTCTATCCCTGCCCGGGCCTTGGAGGTGCTCAGTGCTATATCCTCCATTTTAAGCCGGCCGTAATGTATGAACTCAGGAACATCCCATCCAAAGTGGTTGTAGAGGTACTTCTGTTTTTCACTGTTGGCCAGGTGGTCTTTACCACGTAGCACATGGGTTACACCCAGGAGGTGATCATCCACGGCCACGGCAAAGTTCATCATGGGATAAACCCGGAACTTAGTCCCTATACGAGGGTGCTCTGCATCCACGATACGCATGGCTACCCAATCCCTTATGGCCGGATTTTTATGCTCTAGATCTGTTTTCACCCTTAACACGGCCGTTCCCTCAGCCATCTCAGGCATCCCCTCCCAGCGCTCCAGGTTATCTTCTATGGACATATCCCGGCAGGAACAGGCCTGTGAGGCATCTTTTAACTTCTTAAACTCTTCCCCGGGACAGGTGCACATGTAAGCCTCACCTAACTCTATCAATTTCCGGGCATATTCATGGTAAATCTCTATCCGGTCGCTCTGGATGTATTCTTCCTGCCACTGGACACCCAGCCATTTCAGATCCTCTGGTATCATCTGGTAGGCATCCGGGTCCACCCTGCGGGGGTCGGTGTCTTCCACCCTTAAAATCAGTTTACCACCGTAGCGGTTCATGTATTCCTGGTTTAAGATGGCTGCCCTGGCGTGTCCTATGTGCAGGGGTCCGCTGGGATTGGGGGCGAACCTTAATACCACCTTACCATCCACATTAGGTAGATCGGCCAGTCCCCCTTTTTCCTGTTTCTTTTTCTTCTGTGTTTCCTGTACACCCAGTTTTTCCAGTTCCAGTTTCTGTTCATCCAGAGATAGGGAGTTAACCTCTTCGATTATCTTACTTGTTAACCCCACTATTTCCTTGGAGTCCTTACGTAGCTCAGGGTGGGATCCCATAACTACTCCTACTACAGCCCCGCTCTGGGCTCTGCCCTTATGTTTAACTGCATTTAAGAGGGCGTACTTGTAAATGAGTTTTTCTGTATCATCCATAAAAATCAACTAATGAAGGGGGATAAAAAAAAATTTTAATTAATAAGGATAAGTTTTTAAATTCAATTAATAACACTAATTTTTCCTCTGCAGCATGAAATCTGCCAGATCGTATAGTGCTTCTTTTGCCGGAGAGTCATCCAGGAGATCCAGGAGATCCTTGGCCCTGTTGACATTATCTAAGGCTATGTCCCGGGTATAGTCAATGGAACCGTATTTGTTAAATATATCGATGGCTCTTTGGGTATTGGACTCATCTCCACTTTTTAATATGAATATCAATTCTTCCTTGTCTTCAGGGGATGCAACAGATAGGGTGTGGACTACCATAAGGGTCATCTTACCCTCTACTATGTCACTTCCCACTGGTTTGCCCAGCTCTTCTTCATCGCTTACCACGTCCAAGTAGTCGTCCTGGATCTGGAAGGCCATACCTATGAGTTCACCGTACTGGGAGAGTGCTTCAACCTGTTCTGCAGTGCCACCCCCGATTATTGCGCCTGATTTAGTAGCAGCAGCTATTAGGGCGGCTGTTTTTTTGTAGATCATGTTCAGATACTCTGACTCACCCACATCGAATTTTTCCTCAAATGACATGTCACAGGCCTGTCCTTCACATATCTTTATACAGGCATCTACCACGGTGTTTAAAGCCTTTATGACCCTGCTTGCGGGTACGTCATCTACTTGGGTTTGGGCTACCAGTTCAAATGCCAGGGAAAATAGTATATCACCGGCGAGGATGGCCATGGGCTCACCCCACATGGTGTGTACGGATGGTTTACCCCTCCTCATCTCATCTTCATCCATGATGTCGTCGTGGATAAGGCTGAAAGTATGGATCAGCTCCACAGCCGCAGCTGTTTTATATGCCCCTTCTATATTGCCACCCACTGCTTCAGCGGTTAAAAGGACTAGTGCAGGTCTTATCTTCTTACCACCCGCTTTTATCAGATGTTTTGATGCATCATAAAGATTTTCAGGGTCAACGGTATCTAAAGCCTTCTCTATTTCCCTGTCAACACCTGCAGAATATTTTTTAAGTACGTCTAATATTTCCAAGCCATCTCCTCCTGAGTTTATAATCCTCCATTAAAGACCTGCGCCTGTCCATTACGCAGCAAGTGAACGTTATTTCCCATCTTGTATCCTTCTTCCTCCGCGAGTTCAGTGTAGGCGGCGAGCATCTCCAGATCTCCATGGGAGGGTATTATGTGCTCTGGGTTGAGCATCCGGATGTAGTCCCGGTGATCTTCCCTTCCGGCGTGTCCAGATACATGTATGTTAGGATATATTCTGGCTCCACTGGATTTAAGCCTTTTCTCCATGACGTTCCTGTTGGCGATGTTCATGGGGCTGGGTATGATTGGTGCAGATATCAAAATGTTATCTCCCCTCCTCACCTGGAAGTTGGTTTTGTTGTTGGCTATCCTGGGAAGTAATGCATCCACCTCTCCCTGGTGTCCGGTGGTCACCAGTAGGTAGTCCTCCCTCTTCTCTTCAGCATGGGCTAAGGCCCGGTTAACTGCCTTGGGGCTGCCGTAGATACTGGCTGTAGCCGGCAGGTCTAAGATTCCCAGATTCTCGGCTATGCTTCCGAAACGCTCCATGGATCTACCGAGTAGCAGGATCTGCCTGTCACTTGTGTCTGCTATGTTACAGATGGCCTGGATACGTTCTATGTGGGATGAAAATGTGGTGATTAACATTCCATCCTTCTCGGCGAGTAAGGGTTCCATTATATCCTGGAGGTTCAGTCGGGCCACCTTCTCTGAGTGGGTTTTTACTTCCTGTTTCTCGGTCATACGGGTGGTTTCCACGATTAAAGCCAGCACACCCTGTCGTCCCAGCTCCCTCAACCTCTTATAATCTGGTGGTGGGGAGAGCATCTGGTGGTTGTCAAATTTAAAGTCGTTGGCATACATGATTATCCCCTCAGATGTGTGCAGTGCGGCGTTTACTGTTTGGGGTAAACTGTGGGTGGTGTGCACGAATTCCAGTGTTATATCCGGGGATAACTGTATCTTCTCCCCTGGGTTTAAGACCTGTAAGGGGTTGTTCACGTTGAACTTCTTTTCCTGTTTAATGGTTCTCTCTATGAGGCCCATGGTATAGGGTGTTCCTATGAGTGGTGCTTCGTATCGGTGGGCCAGTTTTCCAACCGCCCCTATGTGGTCTAAGTGGCCGTGGGTGAACACTATGGCCCTTACCTTCCCATCTACCTCCTTCATCAGGGTGTCGTCGGGTATAATTCCCCTTTCAATCAGGTCCAGGCTGTGCATCCGGGCCATGTCTGTATCTTCGTGTATATGCACCCGGTCGAGGTGGATACCCATATCGAATATTACCACGTCTTCTCCTATCTTCACGGCGGACATGTTCTTTCCCACTTCTTCGTATCCGCCTATGGCTATTACTTCTACGCTCATTATAGTGATCTCCTGGCATATTTACTGGTTTCTATGCCCCTTTCCTGGAGCCAGTCTTTTGTTTTTCCCTGTATAACCAGGTCAATGTTTTTAAGTTCTGTGAGGTTGGAGGCCCCTACCAGGTACATGGCTACTTTAAGCTCTTCCATAAACTTCTCCAGCCGGGCAACCACTGCTTCCGGTCCCTGGTAGGCTTCCTTCAGTAGTGGCAGTGCTATCCCCGCTGCATCAGCTCCCAAGGCTATTGCCTTGGCCATGTCCAGGCCAGTTCTTATTCCCCCTGATGCAAGTATAGGTATTTTAACTGACTCGGTTACTTCCACGGTGCTTACTGCGGTGGGTATTCCCCAGTCCCAGAAGAGGTCTCCCAGGGAGCGGTCCTTGGACCGGTAGGTTTCAACTGCAGCCCAGCTCGTCCCACCGGCACCGGCAATATCGATGGCAGCTACTCCTGCCTTTTCCAGGGAGAGTGCATCTTCTCTTTTTATACCGGCTCCTGTTTCTTTTGCTATGACTGGTATATCCAGTAATTCTGTTGTTTTTTTAATATTTTCTAGGTAATTTTTTGAATCCACATCCCCTTCTGGTTGTATCGCTTCCTGTAGGGGGTTCAGGTGGATTGCCATGGCATCCAGGTCCATCATATCTGCAGCTTTCTCTGCAAATTCAACCTGGGGTGCTCCTATATTACCTATTACGAGTGTGGATGGGGCTTCATCCCTTATAACCCTATAGGTCGGTTCGAGTTCGGGATTTTCCACTGCTGCACGCTGGCTTCCCATTCCCATTCCTATTTTAAGTTCTTCGGCTGCCTTTGCCAGTGCCTGGTTTATGGCCTGGGATGCGGGGTGGCCCCCGGTTATACCGGTTATTATAATTGGTGCCCCTAGTTTTTTGCCTAAAAACTCTGTCTCGAGGCTGATCTCTTCCTTGTCTATCTGGGGAAGAGCTTTGTGAATTAATTCTACATCACCAAAACCTGTCTTTTTCTGTCTGTACTCTACATCCTTTTCCAGGCAGAGGTTCAGGTGTTGTAATTTTCTATCAGAAATCATGATTTTGTACCTTCTAAAATTTTGTTTTAAACCTGTAATTCGATGAATTTAAGGTTTTTATGGTTTTTCCGGTTATTTTTTTCCGGATAATATTTTTATCTTTTAATGGTGGTCCCTGTTACTTTTTCACCGTTCAGGGCCTTTTTTATGTTGCCTGTTTTGTTGGCGTTTATTATTTCAGATTCTATTTCTAGGTCCAGAAGACCTAGTAGTTCACTTACTTTTCCACCCATTCCCCCGGTGACATCTATGTTTGTTTCTTCTCCTGTTTTTATCTGTTCCAGGGAAGATACTGTTTCAATTAATTGGGCATCAGGGTATTTTTTTGGATTTTTATCGTATATTCCATCTACATCTGTAGCCAGGATCACCCTTTCTGGTTTAAGCTTCTCTGCCAAATATTTGACTATCTGATCTCCGGAGAGCACCGCCATCTCTATGGATTCATCTGCATCTAAAACCACATCCCCATATATTACCGGGACGAAGCCCAGTTCCAGATATCTTTTGATCAGGGTTAAATCTGCTGATTTAATCCGTTTATTTTTGGTTAATATAAATGATGATGGCTGTATGGATACAGATAGAGTTCCGTGCATCCTTAAATATTCACTGACTATTCCGTTTAACTCCTTCACCGCGTGTTGGGTCAGGGAAAATCCCAGCATTTTCTTTTTTAAATCTAGGTTATCCTGGATTTCATCTCCTATGGCGTATTTTTTTGCCAGGGGATGGCCAAAGGAACCTGCACCATGGACTACTATCAGTTTCTGGTGGGTTGATTCTGCCACCTCCCGGGTTATCCTCTTTAAATTCTCGTGATTTATGGTGGGTTTATCCGCTTCTTTTCGGGTTATTACACTCCCACCAAGCTTTAAGATTATCAATTTGATGATCCCCCTAACACCTGGATTTATTTCCAGATTATCATTCTTTCCAGATCATGATTCTCTCTTTCCATACAATTTTTAATTCTAAATGCTTTAATCTGGAATTTATTCAATTACGTTACAAGTTACTCCTTCATGTCTTAACTTAACAGGGAAGGCTTGTTCTTCCTCTTGAAGTTCATCTATTACTTCATCCATTTTATTGGGGCAGTAAGCTATTATACTGCCACCTCCCCCTGCACCGGTTATCTTGGAACCCAGTGCTCCTTTCTGCCGGGCCAGGTACACCATACGGGAGAGTGCCGGTGTGTTAACCCCCAGGGCATCCAATAGGCCGTGGTTAATATTCATAAGTTCTCCGAGCTTATTTTCATCTTTTTCCAGAAGGGCATTTCGTGCTTCTTCTGTTACTTCTTGAATGGACTCGAATATGGGATTTATGACGGATGGGTAGGATTCTTTTTTGAGGCGTACAGATTCAACCAGTTCTCCAGTGTTACCCTGTCTTCTGGTGTGGCCTATTACCAGGGGCAGGTCCCAGTCTATGGGCAGCCTGACTATTTCCTGGGCGTCCGGGGAAAGGTAGATCACCCCCCCATAGGTGCTTAAGGTGGTGTCTATGGGGCTTGCCGCGCCCTGAACTTCAAGTTCGACTAGATGAGCCAGTGATGAGATTGCCTTTGGTTTAAGGTTTAATTGGTAATATTTAGAGGCTGCCGCCAGTGTGGCAACTGTAACTGCGGCTGATGATCCCAGTCCAGATGCTACCGGCATCTCTATATCCACTGTTACATCTAAACCAGTGCCTGGTTCTGTTCTGTGATCGACTGCCTTGAGTGCCTTTAAAACATATTTCAAGAGGCCTATCTCAATCTGGTAGCCTTGAGTGTTTATAGTTTCATTTTCCAGGTTCAGATATCCGTCAACTCCCAGTCCGGATATTTCTGCGTGTATTATTGAATCGGTCCTTTCCGTTAAAGTTACATGGGCTAATCTATCCACTGCAACTGCAATAGCTGGTTTTCCATGAACTACCGCGTGTTCACCGAATAGTATTACTTTACCTGGTGCTCTTGCTATAACTTGTATTAGAATCACCCATTTTAGGAATTTTAATGGAGTAAGATTTCTTTAATTAAGTAAGTTATTCAGTTTAGAATCTTTCTAAATTCATGAGACCTTTGGAAACTTTCTTACCGGATAACTACCGCTGCATAACCGACCACTGCGCTTCTATCTCCAGTGACATCACCGCTGGTCGCATACTTAAGTATTTCTGCCTTTTCTGCACCCATAAGCTTGGAATAGACCAGGGATGCGTTAACCGGTCCGAAGCCGCACATGGTAACATTAAGTTCCTCCACCAGGCCCATAACCGCCTTCTCATCCAGGGCCTCTATTGCATCTAGGACCTGGTGGTCGTTGTGGTAGGCTATATCATGGGGTTTGTAGTGGGTGAAGTCTGTGCTGGCCACTATAACCACGTCTCTTTCAAGTTCCTGGCTGGTCTTTGCTATGGCAGCTCCTATCTCCGTTGCAGTTTGTAGATCCTGCATCCACATGCAGATGGGCACAATCCGGAATGTTTTACCAGCTTTCTCTGCCAGGTACTGTATGAAGGGTACCTGGACTTCGCAGCTGTGTTCCTGGATGTGGGCCAGTGGTTCTGGGTCTATGATGGGTGCGTTTTCCATCAACCTTTCTGCAAATTTTCCGTCGATATCAACGAGGCCGAGTGGGGTTTTCCACCCGCCCTCGGTTACTGTGGAGACACCGGATCCCATTCCAGTGTGGTTGGGGCATAGTATGAGGAATGTTTCTGGCAGTCCGTCTTCTGCAAGTTTCAGATAGGAGTGGGCGGCCACTGGTCCGGAGTACATGTACCCGGCATGTGGTGCGATGATACTCTTTATCTCGCGTGTTTTTCCCATGTTTTCTGGTAGTCTTCCCGGGCCAAGCTGGTGTTTAAAACAACCTTCTATCTGTTTAGTTAAAGAATCAGGATCCGCTTCGTAGAAAGTACCTGCTACAGCAGGGTTTCTTATCATTTAAATCACTGCCTCTTTAATTTTTTTTATTATATCCTCAATTTCTACTTGATCCTACTATTTCCTATTGAATCCCTAATATAATCCCTTAAAATTTTTAAGATCTTGATTTTTTTATAGATTAAACCAGTTTATATCTTCAATTCGAAATCTGTTGGTTCCACGTCCAGATCGGCGTCTTCGGCGATGATTCCTTTCTCCCGGAGGATCTGTCTGGCGAGTAACCAGTAGACCAGTGCGATTGCCTTTCTTCCCTTGTTGTTTACTGGTACGACTATGTCCACATTTCCCAGGAGGTTTTCTGTATCACAGAGCGCTACTACAGGCAGGCCCATCTGTTTGGCTTCTATTATGGCCTGGGAGTCTGATCGGGGGTCGGTTACCACCAGTACTTTGGGTTCTATGAACTTGGCATATTCTGGGTTGGTCAAGGTTCCTGGTATGAATCTTCCAGGTATGGTCTTTGCTCCTACAATCTCTCCAAATCTTTTGACTGGTGCCTGTCCGTACTGTCTGGTTGACACTACCAGTATGTCATCTGGATCGTATTTGGCCAGGAATTTGGCCGCTGATAATATTCTGTCGTTGGTTTTTCTGACATCTAATACGTAGAGTCCATCTGCTCTTACCCGGTAGATGTACCTCTCCATGTCCTTGGTTTTCTGTTGAGTGCCGATATGTAATCCGGCTGCTAAATATCTGTCCAGTGGAATTAAAAGTTCTGACAACTTATCACCTCAAATAAACATTTTTTTAAACGTTTTAACCTGTATTTTTTCCCCCTATAATTGTAAATAGTAGTTTTTTTTACGGGTTTGAAATAGAGGTTAAATGGATGTTATTATAATAAATTAAAAAAAGATGCGATTTTAATTCGCATCCCCTTTTTATTATCGTGAAAAATTCATTTATTAATCTTCTTCTACCTTTACTGCTTCGTTGGGGCATACGTCCATGCACACCTCACATAAGCTGCATTCTTCTTGGTTGCAGATTATGATCTTGTCTCCTTCGATTTCGAAGTTCTCCATAGGGCAGACATCCACACATTCTGCACAGTCTGCGCCTTCGCATTTTTTGTAATCTATTGTTATTTTAGCCATATTTCCATTTCTCCTTTGTTTTGTTAACCTTTTTCATATTTGAATATTCCTGATTATTTTATAATATAAAAAAATGTGATTTTATCGGTATTTCTCGATCCTACCCATGGATGGATCGGTGATTTCCTCTTCTATCCTGATGAGTTCGTTGAGTTTGGCGATCCTTTCCCCGCCGGTTGCACCGGTTTTGATTATGGGGCATCCCCAGGCCACTGCCAGATGGGCTATGGTTTCATCGGTGGTCTCTCCTGAGCGGTGAGATACTACGGGTACGTATTTGTTGTTCCGGGCTAGTTCTACTGTTTGGTAGGTGTCGGTGAGGGTGCCGATCTGGTTGGGTTTTATGATGATGGAGTCGGCGGCCTTCTTGTTTATTCCCTCCTGGAGGATTTCCTTGTTGGTCACGAATATGTCGTCACCACAGATCAGGCACCGGCCCTTCACTTTCCGTGTGAGCTCGGCAAATCCATGGAAATCACCCTCCCGGATGGGGTCTTCTACGAAGTAAAAGCCGTAGGTGTCTATGATCTCTTCTACATAATCTATCTGCTCGCCGGTGGTCCGGTTTACACCTTCACGCTTGTATACATACACTTCCTTATCAGGATCCCACATCTCACTGGCGGCCATGTCCAGAGAAGGTTTTACCTCCACACCAGTTTCATCGGTGACATCCTGGCAGGCCTTGAACTGTATCTCCAGAGCTTCTTGGCTGGTGAGGTTGGGTGCCCATCCCCCTTCATCCCCCTTACCACCAGTAAAGGATGTGTCTTTGGCCTGTATTAATTCACGGATTTTCTTGTGGACGTTAACATTGGTAAAGACTGCTTCGGTGATGTTCTCTGCTCCTACGGGTATTACCAGGAATTCCTGTATATCCGGGGCGTTCTTACCGGCGTGTGCTCCACCGTTTATCATGTTTCCCAGGGGATAGGGTATTTCATTGGGCATGTTTCCCCCTAAAAAGCGGTACAGGGGCATGTTGTAGGATGCTGCTGCGGCCTTAGCTGTGGCCATGGACACGGCCACGGTTGTGTTCCCGCCTATTGAGGACAGGTTCTCTGTGCCGTCTATCTCCTTCAAAACCAGGTCGATCTCGTTCAGGTCTTCGGCATCCATCCCTATAAGTTCCGAGGATATGATATCCTCCACTTCACCTATTATCTTGTCCACTCCCCCGGCTGGGAAGGCTATCACTTCACGTGCTCCGGTGCTGGCTCCGCTGGGAGCTGCCGCCCTTCCAAAACCGTTCCAGGTTATTACATCCACCTCTAGGGTGGGGTTTCCTCTACTATCTAAGATTTTTCTTACCCGTATGTCTTCTATAATACTATCCACAATAAACACCTCTGGAAAAAATAGTGGTTATTTCAGGCCTTATTTTTGGATTAACTATTTTTTTTAATGATGAAGGTGATCTTCCCTTTATTAGAAAGTCTCTACTTTTTCAATATCCTCTTCACTTCAAGGGGTATTACATCTTCTTTAAGCTCTAATGTGGCTATGTCTATGGGGTCAATGGAACCAGAAACTTCTACTTGTGGTTTGGCTCCCATTGAAAGTTGAAGAGCTCTGGCACCTATCAGTCGTGCCTTTTCAAATCTGGTGAGTTTTAAAGGGGTTTCTTCCTTTTTTGTACTAGTTTTTCTGGCCATTTTCTCTCTCCTATGGTAAATTTCATTGATTAGATTAAAATGGAAATGGGGCCGCCGAGATTTGAACTCGGGTCTCCAGCGTTCCGGTGTTGACCATCCCCGTTTCAGTTGAAAAAATATTACACTCCAGGAAATTTTATTTTCCTTAAGTTAACTGAATACTTGTTTCAATGGCTGAGAGGATGGACCAAGCTACCCTACGGCCCCCATACTACCATACTTCTACATGGGCGATGAACATTCTCCTGCAGCAGTATTTGTCTATTCCCAGGTCATTGAGGACTTCCTTAGGATTCTCACCCTCATCAGTTCTCTTTTTATATTCCTCAAAATAGGCAGATACAACTTTTCCACAGCTTAAACATCTAACTGGAATCATATAATCATTCGTTTGAATAGTTTTTTTAAATTAAGTTTTTATTAAGGTTCTTTTTACAGAATTGGGGGTTCTGTTTTAATTACAGGAAAAATAACGTTCCCTACACGGAAAAATAATATTCCGGTAAAGGGATGGGTTTACCTGTAACTTTTCTGTTTTCGGGCTCGTGCGCCTCTTCCACCGTACTTTTTAGGTTCACTACGTCGTGGGTCACCTACGAGCATGGTACGGTCGTATTGGGTGTATTTTTCCTTAAGGTCCATGTCGCTGGTCCATTGTACCATGCCTTTGGCTATGACCATTCGGGCGGCTTCTGCCTGACCCATTATACCGCCGCCGACTACATGAACATCGATGTCCACATCTTCGGCCAGTTTACCAGCCAGGGTGATTGGTTCGCTTATCTTCAATCGGGCAAGTTCAGGCTGGTAGAGTTCGGCTGGGTACTTGTTTATCCTTACCCTTCCCTTACCTTCCCGGAATTTTCCCCGGGCAATGGCTGTTTTTCTCTTTCCACTGGTATGAATAACTTTCTTCATGATATACACTTATCCTAATTTCTTAATATTTTTTGAGAGCTTCCTTTGTGCTTTTTAATATTTTGAGCCCAGCAGGTGGGATACTTTTCCCAGTTCTATGCTTTTTACCACGTGTTTGGGCTGTGCTTCTAGTGGCTTCAGGGCTTCTTTGTCTTCGAATTTGCGTGGAACTCCTACGTAAACTTTGAGTGATTTAAAGGCCTCTCTTCCCCTGGGTTTCTTGTAGGGTAACATGCCCCTTACAGTTCTACGGAAGATATCATCGGGTCTTCGGGGGTATTTAGGTCCCATATCTCGGGGGTTTGAAATACTGGCCCGGTCAATTCTCTGTTTATATTTGGCGTAGGCCCATTCCTTTGTTCCTGATATCAGTATTTTATCAGCGTTTAAAACCGTTATCTCCTCGCCTTGGAGTAATTTCTTACTGACTTTGCTGGCCAGTCTCCCCAGTACGAGTCCTTCTCCATCTATAATCATTTTAACATCCTCTAGGTAATTTTGGATAATCTCCAGTTTATTGGATAATCTTCACTCCGGTGCCTTTAGGATTTTTCTCCACCAGCTGGCTTATATCCAGTATTTCTCCACCGGCGTTATCTATCTTTCGAGCTGCCTTCAAAGAAAAATCTAATGCTGCTATCTGGACTTTATGATCCAGTACACCGCTACTTAACACTTTACCCGGCACCAGGACCACATCGTCTTTCTGGGTGTACCGGTTTATCTTGGAGAGGTTTACCTCGGCCTGTCTCCTGGTGGATTTTTCCAGTTTACGGGCTACATCCTTCCATATGGCCGCCTCTTCCTGGTATGATTTCTCCTTAAGGCTGGTTATGAGTTCTGTGATCTTAGGATTGGTTTTTTCTACCATTTAACTTTCTCCTTCTGTAAATTCTATGATTTTTTGAGATTTACCCGCCAATATATCGCAGGCTGTGCTTATTACTTCCTCTGGTTTCAGGGATCCATCGGTTTCTATCTTGAATATGAACTTGTCTTCCTGGCCTTCCACGGTGATGGCACCCATTTCACAGTCCTTGACACAGGTCTTGCACATGTTGCAGTTTTCTGGGTCGACTACCAGGATCTTGTTTTCCTTCTCATCGAATTCCAGAACCCCTCGGGGGCATTCTGTTGCACACTTGGCACATGCCTCACATTTTTCTGTGTCTATGGTAATTAGGGGATAGTACTTGTAGGCGCTTGATGTGGTGGGCTGCCATTTAGCATGCTCTAAACCAGTTCCCAGCTGTGCTATGGCCTCCAGTTCCACCTCTTCCTCTCCCCTTAACTTCAAGAGGGGTATGGCGTCGTGTACTGGTGTGACCTTATTGTCTTGTGATGTGAGGTCGCCCGAGTAGACTGTTTTGGGTCCTTTCTCCTTTAAGAGGAGTGAGACGCTGCAGCGGGGGCAGTGGTCTTCACAGTCACATTCATCACGGGGGATGATGGATTCCAGATCAGTTTTAAGAGGTACCAGTCCTAACCGGTGGGCTAAAACTTCATCGAATATCCGTGAATCATTCTTGTATACATCTACTTCTTCTATGGCCATGGTAGGTACTTCCACCATGCAGATCCGGCGAAGTGCGTTCACGAAAGGTACGTCAACACCTTCTATTATCAGGATGATCTTATCATCATCCCTGCTTTTGGTGGTTATATCCATTTAGACCCTTCTCCCCCTTTTACCTCCTGGTCTTCCTGTTCCATCGTGAGGTATTGGAGTGACATCTTCAATTTTACCTATCTTGATACCGGCCCGAGCTAAAGCCCTTATGGTGGCCTGTGCACCTGGTCCGGGTGTTCGGGGACCGTTTCCTCCCGGAGCTCGAACACGTATGTGTAATCCTATTAAACCCTTTTCCTTGACATCATCTGCTGCCCGGGTGGCAGCCTCCATAGCTGCAAAGGGTGATGATTCCTGCCTATCTGCCCGTACCACCTTACCACCGGACCACTGAGTTATGGTCTCTGCTCCGGTAAGGTCGGTGACGGTGATTATGGTGTTGTTGAAGGAACTGTAGATGTTAGCTACTCCCCATTTTTCTTTATCCGCCATATTTATCACCTGTAAAATTTATTCTTCTCCTGTTTGTTTGGAGGCCTGTTCTTTTTGATATTTTTCCATGGCACTTCCCTGGTAGAAGCCTATGAGCTCTTCATCACCGCTTTTTACCAGGTAACTGGGTGAGTCTATCTTCTTACCATCCAGGGCTATGTGTCCGTGTACTACCATGATTCTGGATTGTTTGGCTGTGTTGCCCAGTCCCTTCTGGTGTACTAGGGTTTGTAATCTTCTGCGGAGCACGTCTTCCACGGTGAGGTTTAAAACGTCTTCCAGTTTGGCTTCTTTACCTAAAAAGCCTTGTTTAACCAGGTGGCCTAGAAGCTGTTCCCTCTCGGTTTTGGTCTGTTCACTGGATAGACCTAAGAGTTCCCTGGCATCACGCCGGTATTTTTTAACCATGGTCTCGGCTTTCCATATTTCCTTTTTGGTCTTAAGTCCATACTTTTTAACTAATTTATTCTCCAGTTTTATCCTGTCGGCGTTCCATGGGTGAGATGGTGTGTCATATTTTTTCCTGGATTTTCTTGGATGTCCCATAATTTCATACTCCTAAATAGTTATCCTCTTCTTCTCCTGCTTACTCCCACAGATGATCCTTTCCGGAAGGTGGATTTGGTTCTCTGTCCACGGACTGGTAATCCCACCTCATGCCTTCTTCCTTTATAGCTTCTGATCTTTTTCATCCGGTTTAAATCGTCTCTGAGTCGCATCATTAAGTCTGATTCTATAAGATGCTCGGTTTTACCGGTTTCATAATCGTTTCTCCGGTTAAGCATCCATTCTGGGATATCATGCTTCTGTGGATCCCGAATAGCATCCTCTATTTCATTGATTGTATCATCTGGTAAGTATCCTATTTTCTGGTTTAAGTCTAAACCCATACGTGAAACTATGGCCCTGGATAACGCGATTCCCACACCTTTTATATCGGCAAGTGCGTTTACTACTGGTTTGTTACCATCCACGTCCTTTCTGGCTATACGGACCATGTGTTTGAAGTCTTCTTCCATATTTATTCCTCTTTTTTATACTTTTGGATATTTTTTGTTAATTTTCAATTTTTTTGCGATTTCTTCTTTATCTTATTTTGATTTTATCCTATTTGTTTTTTGTATTTTCTGGTTAAATTTTTATGAGTCCAATTGTTTGTTTTTAAACGCCGGGACTGGGATTTGAACCCAGGCGGAGCAAAGCTCCACAAGATTTCCAGTCTTGCGCCTTACCTGGCTAGACTATCCCGGCATAAAGATAAATATGCAACCTAAAAAATTTCAAATCCCCTAGGCGATACTAATTTTGCTTGTTAACTTGGGAAGCTATATACAAAGAGCAGATTTTTACTTCCACATCTTTGGATATGTTCCAGGTTCCATAAAAACTTTTTTTATATCCACCACTATTCCCTTGTTGATTTTACATATTTCATTTGAGTCATGGAGACTGGCGCCTGCTGCTACCAGTTCACCCTTCAAAGTGTAAAGGGCAACAGTGGAGCCTTTCTGTATATCCGGACATAACTGGAGTATCCCACCGGCGGCCAGATCTGCACCGTGGCAGACGGCATCTACGGCAGAATCCCTGATGATTATCTGGGGGAGGTGGCTTGCCGCCGCTTCCATGGGAAGTACAATCTCCCGCAACCCGGATTCATCTCCCTCATCCAGCCATTCCTGGTAGGCATCAGTTACATCCTGTAAATTCTTAAGAGTTTCATCCTCCCGGAAGGGTCCTACCATAGTCCTTCTAAGTTCAGCCATGTGTGCACCCGAACCAAGGGCTTCTCCTATATCATGACAATATTTACGGATGTAGGTACCTGCTTCGCAGCCTATCCGGAATAGGACGTTCTGTCCTTCCATCTCCAGGAGGTCCACGTAGTATATGTTCCTTACCCTTAGTTCTCTTTTTACTGCTGATTTTACAGGGGGTGTTTGAAAGATCTTCCCCTGGAATTCCCGGAGTATCTCTACTATCCTGCAGTCCTCCACTTCCTCATGGAGTCTCATCAGACATACATATTCCTTCGGAGCCTCTAGTAAGAGATGGATGACTCTGGTGGCCTGGTCAATCCCCACAGGCAGTACCCCGGTAACCCGGGGGTCCAGTGTTCCTCCATGCCCTGTTTTAGTGGTTTTAAGGATTCTTTTTACCCAGGAATCCACTTCATGGCTGGTTGGTCCCGATGGCTTGTCCAGGTTTATAACACCCTTGGAGAGGTACTCCTTTATGGGTCGCATGTGGGGTGAGCAGCCAAAATCTGGATCAGTTTCCCCTTCGGCCTTATGGAGCAGTTCTACCATCAGTAAAACCTATTTCATCTTGGATATGTTCAGTTATTTATGAAATTTATCAGACTATCAGGTGCTCTTAAGCTACTGCAGCCTCAAAGTCCTTTTTAATCTTTTCTATATCTTCAGATTTAACTTCCATTGTTTCTTCCAATGGTTCTAAGTGTTTAACGTTGCATCTTCTGTTTTTAACAGCGGTGCCTACTACTTCTACGAATTTATCATCGATAACTTCTATGATAACACATTTTTCACCCGCTTCTCTACCTGCGAGTTTTACACATATTCTTCCAACTTCTATTGCTGGCATCTATAATCACCTCTAATTTTTAGATATTTGCTAGAATCTACTTTCTTTTGTTTATGAAATTGAATTATTGATTATAATCTTTTTATTTATATCTGTAGAGCTGCTTACTGTATTTTTTATATCTCTCCAGCAGCTTTCTCTATGATATGGGCTATGCTTTCTGGAGTGAAGCTGTTGGTGTTGATGATGAGATCATACACATCCAGATCTTCGATTTCTATATGGTGTATCTCCCGGTACCTTTTGGCCTCGCTTAGTCCCCTTTTAATGATTTCCTTTTTAACGATATCCAGGTGCTTGTTCTCCCTCTGGCTTATACGTTCTGCACGGACATCCAGGGGTGCTGTGAAGCATACCTTGAGGTCGGCGTCCACGAAGTATGCCGAGAGTCTGCCCTCCACTATGAGTTCATCACATTCACGGGCTACTTCTGCCTGTCTCTGGTCGATCTGGCGGTCTACATCTATGTTGTCTTCAGCGTATTTGCTGAACTCCAGAATATCCATCTCATGTTCTCTGGCCATCTGGCGGAAAATATCCCCGGCTGAAATGTAGGGGATTCCCATCTTCTCAGAGAGGATCTTGCTGGCGGTGGTTGTACCACTTCCGGCCAGTCCGCCGATGGTTATGATCATCAGGATCGGGCCTCTTCCTTAAATACTCGTCGGGAACACTCAGAACAGAGCTGTCCACCGTATGGTCTGGTCGGCCTTTTCTTGGTCTTTGAAAGTTTTTTTATCTGGTATGGTCTTCCTCGGGGGACACCGTGAAGTAGTTCACCGCAACTGGCACATACGTGCTTGGAAGGTTTCTTCTTCTTGTAGTGTAGTACTGTCTTGCCTCCCGGGGTTTTCTTAAAGGTTCTCCTGTAAGATCTTGATCTGTATCTTAACTGTGGCATTTTACTATCTCCTAATACATTTTTTTTTATCTAATTTGGACGGGTAAATCTGATGTTTCTGATTTAATATTCTACATTCTCCACCATTAAGGTAAGAAACTTTACATTCCTCCCCCTTTAAGGCCCAGGAATTTCCTGAACACCATGGACATGGCGAAGGATACTAATATGTACCATCCCAGCCAGCTGATGGTGGCGAAGGGTGTTACTGCTCCCACTGGATAGAATATGGTGGCTATCCATTGGAATAGCGGTACCAGAAATACGTAGTAGCCGAAGGTGGGTAACTGTACATAGAACTGGGAAACCAGGGGGTTTCCAGCCAGCCAGTAGAACACGAGGAGTATGGGCACCATGGTCACTATCATGGGTTTGAAGGAGTTGAACATCATCTCCTTCTGCAGTGACATGAACTTCTCCTGCTTCTTCTGGACCTCCTTCAACTTTTTCGGGTCGCCTGATTTCTGGGCGGCCATCATCTCCTGCTGGTATTCCTTCATCTCCTGTTGCAGTAATTGCAATCGGTCCTGATCCACCAGTAACTTGTTGGCCAGTGTTATAAGGAAGGCTATAATTGTGGATATTATGAATACCCCAATGATAGCTCCAAACATGGGGTTGTTGGGATCGTTTACTAGTGTAAGTAACGGGTTAAGTATTGGATTTAAGATTGGATTTAGAAAGTCGAAACCTGCCATTTTTTTATATCCTCTCTTTCTGTTGTTTTGTTAGTCTTTTTTTTAGTGTATGATTTTGTTAGTTATTTTAAATTCTAATCTCATTTCAGTGTTTCAATCATCCTTTCAACTGTCTCATCCAGCTGGTCGTCATGATTTTGAATTATCTGTACCGTGGCACCGGTTAGTGCGGCGTAGGCCATGGCCACGGAACGGTTCATCTGCTGGTGTAAGTTTATGTCCTGTAGTTTCTCCATATCCCGGGTCCGGGTGGTGTCAGATATCCTCCGTATGAGGATCTCATCTCCATCAGCCTCCACCAGTACGAACTGGTCTGGCTGCAGTTCCTCTAAAACCCAGGGAGGTAAACCGGGTAAGAAACCCAGGGGGGTTTTTATGGTGCAGTGGGTGTCCACGA
>Ga0334888_1001151_pt1 | contig 36382 bp, 29 predicted proteins | sample GraSluR1_MG_FD_207227 | JGI IMG/M metagenome (GOLD analysis project Ga0334888, IMG submission 207227) | Sludge microbial communities from methane-producing bioreactor in Wageningen University, Netherlands - Granular Sludge_3_08-R1 | ecosystem: Engineered > Bioreactor > Anaerobic > Unclassified ...
ATCATGTAGTTGAACACCACCACATCCCGCACCGCCATTAATGGCAAAACTTCGGGTATTTCAAGATCCTGCGGTGCTTCTCCCATTTCAGCCGAACCGGGAGAGCTGGTATCATCAAAATCCACACTCATCTCCTTGCATACATTTGGTACACGTTGTCATAAAGAAAACGTGCTTAGGGTATCAAAACATAGGTAAACACCGTCCAGTTGAAGTCAAGGCAGGTGCGCGATACTGAATCAGCTTTTTGCTTGTGCTTGCAGGCTGGCCAATATATCGTGATGCTTTTCCTCAACATAAAGAAAACAAAGTACAAGTACAGCGAAAAAATAGTACGCAGGCCAGCAAGGAGGCTCCATGCTCACCCCTTCTTCGTTTTTCGATCTCGACCGCTGCAGCCATGCCAAGTTGTTTACCGGTTGCAGCCAGGTTTGGCAAGCGCTTGCAGGGCTCAAGGAATACGTGCATGCGCAGCTGCAACAGGTAAAGCGTGCAAATTGTGTGTTGCCCAAAGGAAACGGCATCCCCCTGGCCGGCCATCTCATTGTTTACGAGGGCCGCATTCTTGCTGGTGAGCAGTGGGAAATCAGCTCCGGCAGCATTGCCAAGGGCGAACTGGCGGTACAGGGTAAAGACGGCGTGCTTACGGGCGCTTCGGTGATTATGGCCGGTGCCGTGCTCATGGGCGAAGGCATCCAGATTGGCCGGGGCGTGCTGGTGGAGCCTGGAGCGCTGATCAAGGGACCTGCCCTGATCGGTGATTGCACAGAAATTCGCCAGGCAGCCTATCTGCGCGGTCACTGCCTTCTTGGCAAGCGCTGTGTGGTGGGCCATGCCACCGAGGTTAAGCATTCTGTTTTTTTAGACGATGCCAAGGCCGGTCACTTTGCCTATTTAGGCGACTCCATCCTGGGGGTTGAGGTCAATCTTGGTGCTGGCACCAAGTGCGCCAATCTGCGGTTTCTTGCCGGTAATGTGATGGTCACGGTGGATGGCCGGCGCATGGATAGCGGCCTGCGGAAATTTGGTGCTATTTTGGGCGACCGTGTGCAAACCGGCTGCAACTCGGTCACCAGCCCTGGTACCGTGCTTGGGCCGGGCTCCCTGCTCATGCCAAACGCTACCGCAGCTTCTGGAGTACATCCCGCCAAAAGCCTGTTGCGCTAGGGGCTTCCGGGTCAAAGGGGCTGCCACCGCCATGCTCATACAGGGCGAAAAAAAAGGCAAAGACAATGCCCATGGTAAAAAAGATGCGGAGAACCCTTGTCCAGGCCGGGCGCACAGGCTCTGCACTCAGGCGGCGGTACACGTAGAGCAGCAGATACGTAAAACCAATGGCATAGGGCGCAGTCAGCAGCATCTGTGCCAGGGTGGCAGAGACTGTGGTGGCAGCATCTGTGCCCAAGCGAAGATGAAAGAGCAGATAGGTGAGCCCGGTGAGCACCAGTGCAACGGTGTTGCGTTGTGAACTTTCCCGAGGAGTCTTGCTTTCTTGCGCCATAATAGATGAGAGGATAATATGTTGCCTGCAGCCTGCATTGTTCCAGAAGGTACGGCCAGCCCTGGCTGGGTTGTTCCCCTTGTACCGGTTTTTTCACCCCTTGTCCATGTTTGTGCAAGCCCTGCTTCCCTGCCGGCAGAGGCTGGTTTGCGCCGGCTCATGCAGGAAGGCCGGCTGCTGGCGCTTTCCCCTGCCCTGTCTGACAGCAAAGCCCAACACCTGGCGCATCTGGTTCGATCGCTTGATAGTAGTATTAGTGGCAGCGACGCGGCCCTGCACAGCGAGCAACTCAAGCAGTATATTCTAGAAAGTCTGGTTAACAAGACTGGCCAGGAAGAAACCGCCATCCTGACCGGGCTGTTGCGCAGTGGTGCGCTGGAGGGGCGGCAAGATAACAACGCGGATCTTTTGTGGGGCCAGCGGCTGTTGCTTGTTTTGGCTGACCAGGCACAGCAGGAAGAAGAAACACTGGCAGCGGCCCTGGGTCGCATCGACAGACAGCACCAGAGGCTAGTTGCCACCTTTAACGACGATCTTGATGATAATGCCAGTGACGGCATCAATGACCATGCTGAGAGTGATGGCACTGGTGGCGAGGCAGGCGACCAGGAATCACCCACTACCCCTATCACTCCCATCACTATATCGCCGGCAAACATGTACAGCACAGATCAAAGTCCGTGGCAGAGCCAGCGTTTGCAGGCCTGGACCAAGCTGTATGCACAGGTGGATCTGCCCTGGGCCCATATATGGTACATTACCCGGCAACAGGGGTTGGCCGAGCAACTGCGTGCAGAACAGCGCCTGGCTGAACAAAAAGAGCCAGGAGTAGCAGGCTGCGTAGATTTGCCGGAGCTCCTCCTGCCTGGTGCGGCTCAAGGGGAAAATTACGACGCAGCCCCGGTCTTGCTCAGCCGCTGCCCCGGTCTGCTCAAGGCCTTCACCCAAATCCATGCGGTGGCCGACATGACAGGGCAGGCAGCCATACATAGTGCCCTGCAACGGGCCGCCCACCTGTTTGCCCAAGAGGCGCCTGCCTGGAACAACCTGATCCGTGCCGAATACGCGGCAAGCACCTCTCCTGGCTCTGCCCCCCTGCGCCGCCTGCGCCTCAGTGTCCTGCCGGGCATGTCTTTTCTCCAGCGGCTCTGCGCCATGGACGCTGCAGCCCCCGCGATTTGCGCGAGCGCAGCAGACCATCCGGCCTGCTGCCTCTTTGGCCTGCTGCAGGACTGATCAGCAGGCAGCAGCGCAGTGGGTTGTTGGCGGTTGTCGGTGGTTGTGTCACTTCACGGTTGTTTGGCTTCTTCCCGGTAGGGGTTGATGGTCATAACTGCGCAAAGCGCACTCTTGACCACTTTTTCGGCAACACTGCCAAACATGATGCGTTCCAGCCCCTTGTAGCCGTGTGTGCCCATGACAATCAGCTGGATGTTCTTTTGGGTGGCATATTTCACCACCTCTTCGCCCACATCGCCTGCCAGTACCTTGCTGGTTAAACTGGTGACTCCGGCATCAAGGCAGTGTTGTCGGTGTTCGCTGACAAAGGCATCCATCTGCTGCTGGGCCGAGGCATACAACTCTTCCGCCAGATTGGGCAGATTGACCGGCGGCACGAAGAAGCCGCTATAATCCTCGAAATTCTGCACTACAAAAACCAGGTGCAATTCTGCCTTAAAGGTGCCGGCAACATAGGCTGCTGCCTTCAAAATCATTGCAGCATTATCGGAAAAATCAATGGGAGTGAGAACTGTTTTGATCGGCTGCATAGTGAACCTCCTTGAGGTGTATGGGAGCAATGGGGTGCTGCAATCAAATTCTACCACATAACTAAGTCATGATAAAGTTTGGCTGTTGGTCTTTATCAAAAACCCATACCAACCTGTCGTATTTCCGTATAAATTTTTATTGTTCCGTAGGTTGGCGCTGAGCATCGCAAAGCCCAACAAAAAAATGATGCATCATAGACAAAGCCCAGCTACCCAGTGGGTGATCTACTCATCGCCTGTTCACCTGCTGTTCATTTGAGATGACAATCCCCTGCACGCTACATATGTTGCTTACAAGCTTTTTGCTTGTTTGGCCGCACCTGCACAGTCGCCCCTGAAATGATTTGAAAGCTTTGCTTCTGCCATATATTATTACTCCGGTGTTTCAAGACTCAAAATTTTAGGTAGGGGGTCGGCGCTAACTGCTTAAAACTTCATGAAATTAAGCAGAGCAACTCTCAAAAAAGTTTAGATGTTTTGATGCCGGAACAACAATATAATTCGTTATCAACACAAGGGACATTCTATGGATTTCATTCCAAAATGGATAGCCTGGGAGATCACCCGCCGCTGTAACTTTGGTTGTGTGCATTGCCGCTCTGCCTCGGAGCTGGAGGTGCGCGATCACCCGGATTTCAGCTTTGCCGAGGCCCAGCGCATTCTGGCAGATATCCGCAGCTATGCTGATCCGGTGGTGGTGCTCTCCGGTGGCGAGCCGCTTTTACGCAGCGATGTCTTTGATATTGCCGCCCATGGCACAGAGCTTGGCCTGCGCATGTGTCTGGCCACCAATGGTTCCCTGGTGAGCCACGAGGTATGTCGCAACATGCTGGCCAGTGGCATCAAGATGGTGTCGCTCAGCCTGGATGGAGCCAGTGCCAGCGTGCACGATAACTTCCGCGGCCAAACCGGCGCCTTTGCCGGGGTGATGCAGGCAATCGAACTCTTTAAGGAGCACGGCATTCCCTTTCTGGTCAACTCCTCCTTTACCAAGCGCAACCAGGACGAGGCAGCCAAGCTCTATCCCCTGGTGAAGAAGTTGGGCGCCACTGCCTGGTATTTGTTCATGATTGTTCCCACTGGCCGCGGCGAAGAGATCATGAGCGAGCTTATCCCGCCGGATGAGTATGAAGCCATGCTCCACTGGCACTATGATGTGGAGAAAGAAGAAGATGAGCTGCTCATGCGCCCCACCTGTGCGCCGCAGTACTATCGTTTGGTTCTGCAACGGGCCAAGGCTGAAGGCACGAGTTTCAAACGCCGCAGCCTCTCTTTTTCCACCGGTGGCTCCAAGGGCTGCCTGGCCGGGCAGCTCATCTGCCTGATCGATGTGGATGGCAATGTTTTACCCTGCAGCTATTTTCCCAGGGCCGCGGGCAATCTTGGTGAACAGTCTTTTCGGGAAATATGGGAACAAGCGCCGCTCTTGCTGGAAATGCGCGATTTCAAAGGCTACAAGGGTAATTGTGGCCACTGCGAATACCTCAATGTATGTGGGGGGTGCCGGGCCAGGGCCTATGCCATGACCGGCGATTATTTGGCGGCCGAACCCTTCTGCTCCTATCAACCCCGTCGTTGACGTCCCCATCTCCCTCAGGTAGACTAGACCAGTTATTTTCCTTTCCTTTTTCCCAGGTACGGCATGAACACAACCTTTTTAAAAGCCTGCAGAGGCGAGCAAACCAGCCATGTTCCGGTCTGGTTCATGCGCCAGGCAGGTCGCTATCTACCCGATTACCAGCGCGTGCGCAGTAAGCTCAATTTTTTGGAGCTGTGCAAGAATCCGGCCCTATGCACAGAAGTTACCTTGCAGCCAGTGGATATTTTCCATTTTGATGCGGCAATCCTCTTTTCCGATATCCTTGTTCCCATGGAGGCCATGGGCCTTACCCTGGAGTTCCATGAAGGTCATGGACCGGTTTTTCCCGAACCAGTACAAAGCCAGCAGGCGGCTGAAGCACTCAGGATCCCTGATCCGGCCGAGGATACGCCCTTTGTTCTGGAAACCATTCGCCTGTTGCGCCGGGAACTCAAGGTGCCGCTGATCGGCTTTGCCGGAGCACCCTTTACCCTGGCCACCTATGTGATTGAGGGCGGCAGCTCCAGGAACTTCTATGCCACTAAAAGCATGATGTTCCAAAGGCCGGAACTCTACCGGCTCATCCTGGACAAAATCACTGCCTGTACCAGCAGCTATCTCATTGCCCAGGCCAAGGCAGGTGCACAGGCGCTGCAGCTGTTCGATTCCTGGGCCGGAGCACTTGCCCCCTGCGACTACGAACGTTTTGCCCTGCCCTATGTGCAGAGCATCCTGGCTGATTTGCGTAAGCACACCGATATTCCCCTCATCTACTTTGCCAACCACGGCGCCACCCTGCTGCGCCATACGTCGGGTCTGGATGCCGATGTGTTGGGCATTGACTGGCGGATCCCTTTGGCCGACGCCATTCGGCAGGTAGGGCCGCACGCGGTGCAGGGCAACCTTGATCCTCTGGCGCTTTTTCTGCCCAAAACAGAGTTGGAGGCACGCATCGCAGCCATGCTGGAAGATGGCAAGGCGGCCCGCGGCTATATCTTCAACCTGGGCCACGGGGTTATCCCGGAAACCGATCCAGACCAGGTAAAAATCGCGGTGGAAGCGGTGCACCGCTTCAGCAGCCGGAGTAAGCAGAGCTGAGCAGGCGAAGCAGGACAGAGTCCATGGCCACGATGGCAACGGCAGCACCACCCCGCATTCCTGGTTTGCACGAATGCCTGCTGCTCATGGAGCAGTACGGTATGCTCAGCAACATACGCCGTCACTCCCTGGTGGTTGCACGCCTGGCCATCCAACTGCTCGAAGGCCTCTGCGCCATGCAGCCAAACAATCCGCAAGCAGCCAAGGAACTAGTGCTGGCCGGAGCCTTGTTGCACGATATAGCCAAAACCCCCTGCCTCCACAGCCGCTGCGATCATGCCCAGGTGGGAGCGGAAATCTGCCATAAAGAGGGTTATCCCGAGGTGGCGGCCATTGTAGCCCAGCATGTGCGTTTGTCGCCCTTTGCAACGCAGCGTTACGAGGCGGGCCAGTTCGGCGCCATGGAACTGGTGCACTATGCTGATAAGCGGGTGCGCCACCATGTTGTGGTTTCGTTGGACGAACGACTCGAATACATTATCGAGCGGTATGGCAACAACAATCCCGAACGCTGCCAGGCAATCGAACGCCATTTCCAACGGTGCGGTCGCCTGGAACATCTTCTCTTTCGCTGGCTACCCTTTGCCCCAGAGGAACTGGGTATTTTTTAACTGCATTGTGCAGCAGAACTATGCGATCCCAGTGCAAAAAACGGGTATAGGATCATCTCTGGCTGTGTCGCGATGTTTCCTGCGACCAAGCCGAGCAAAACGGCATTTTCCACCACAACAACAATAAGTTACACATGGCCACGCGTGCGCCACAATACCCCATGCAGCAAGAGACAAACAATCCATCCTTTGACTGGATACACCACTATCCCCTGGCGGTCAGCGTATGCGACCAACAGGGCATCATCATTGCCATGAATCGCCTGGCCGCAGAGTACTACAGCCGCTGGGGCGGTATGGATCTTTTAGGGAAAAGCCTGTTCGACTGTCATCCGGAAACGGCCAATGCTCAGCTTAGACGCATGCTGAACGAACAGAGCGCCAACATATATTACAAGGAAAAACAGGGACAGCGCAAATTGGTGCATCAGTATCCCTGGTACGACGACGCAGGTGGTTTCGCCGGTCTGGTGGAAACCATTGTGCCCCTGCCCCGGGAAGTGCCGGTCTTCAAACACAGCTAGGCGCTGTTGACACAAAGGCCGGTCCGTATCCAATTCTTTATCAAGATCGAGAGAAAATCTATGCAGATATCATTTCATGGTGCAGCCAGAAGCGTTACCGGCTCCTGCCACATGGTGACATGCAATGGCAAAAATATCCTCATCGACTGTGGCCTGTACCAGGGCAGCCGGGCCCTTGCTGAAGAAAATGCCAATGACTTTGGTTTTGACCCGGCCAGCATCGATTTTCTTTTGCTCACCCATGCGCATCTGGATCACTGTGGTCGTATTCCCCTTTTGGTCAAACAGGGGTTTGCCGGCCGGGTTCTGTGCACCTCAGCCACCAGGGAACTGACTAGACTGGTTTTGCTGGATTCGGCCAAGATTCAGGAGGAAGATGCCAAGTACCAGAACTACAAGGCAGCCAAACGGAAAAATCCGGGTCCACCGGTAGAACCACTCTACACCACGGTGGATGCGCTCAATGTGTTCGATTTTTTTGTGGATATTGCTCGCTGGGAAAAACCGCACCAGCTTGCCCCGGGCATTGCTGTCACCTTTTACGATGCCGGGCACATCCTGGGTTCGGCCTGTATTTTGCTGCAGCTGGAAGAAAATGGCCAAAAGCGCAGCGTGCTTTTTTCCGGTGACCTCGGCTCCAGCGACCGGGCCATTATGCCCGACCCGGCCCGGGCTCCCCATGCCGACGTGGTGGTGATGGAAACCACCTATGGCAACCGTCGGCACAAGGATCTCAAGCAATCGATTGACGAACTCTTTACAGCCATCAACACCACCGTTGCCCGCCACGGTAACGTACTCATCCCCAGTTTTGCCTTGGAACGCAGCCAGGAAATTCTCTATTACCTGCGCGAGGGTGTGGAACAGGGTGCTTTGCCTGTCAACCTCAGGGTATATCTGGATTCGCCCATGGCCATTTCAGCCACTGAAATTTTTCGCAGGCATCCCGAGTGTTTTGACGAGGAAACCTGGCAGGTGCTAATGACTGGCCGCGATCCCTTTTCCCTGCCTAGTTTACACTATTCGCGCGAGGCAGCCGATTCCATGGCTTTGAAAAATATGGATGGCGTGGTGATTATCGCTGGTTCGGGCATGGCCACTGGTGGCCGCATTCGCCACCACCTGCGCAACAACCTGTGGAAGCCCGAAGCTGCTGTGGTCTTTGTCGGATTTGCCGCCCAGGGCACCCTGGCCCGCACCATTATCGACGGCGCAGATGAAGTACGTATTTTCCAGGAAGAGATCGCGGTCAATGCCAGCATCCACACCATCAATGGTTTCTCCGCCCATGCCGATCAACAGGAACTGCTCACCTGGCATGCACAAGCCGCTCCTGCACGCACCTTTTTGGTGCACGGTGAAGAGAGCATCATGCAGGGTTTTGCCGAACTGTTGGGCAACACCGAGGTGATCCTACCGGAAGCGCACAGCAGCCACATTCTGTAGGCGTTTTTATAATCGCTGCGGCTTGGCTGCGGGTAAGATTTTGCTCCACGAACCTGTCGCAGCGCCCTTGAGCCCATGTATGAAAAAAGGCCTGAAACGCAATGCGCTTCAGGCCTCGATTTTTTCCATCTCCTCAAGCGATTCACCCAAGGAGATGACAGGTACTATATAAAAACAAGGGCGGTGATCATCCGCTCCTCTGCGCCGATCATTTGGGGGCAGTGGCTTCGTGGACCTCAGCCCTGACCTTGTCTACCGCTTCCTTGGTTTCTTCTGCAGCTTTCTTGCTCTCAGCCTCGGCCTTCTCTACCGCATCTTCAGTCTTGGCCTCGGCCTTCTCGACTGCATCTTCAGCTTTGGCCTTGGCCTCCTGGCCGGCTTCTTTGGTCTTTTCTACAGCTTCCTTGCTTTGAGCTTCAGCCTTTTCTACGGCCTTTTCAGTCTTGGCTTCGACCTTCTCTACCGCATCTTCAGTTTTGGCCTTGGCCTCCTGGCCGGCTTCTTTGGTCTTTTCTACGGCTTCCTTGCTTTTAGCTTCGGCCTTTTCTACAGCTTTCTGGTGTTTAACCTCAGCCTTTTCTACGGCCCTTTCAGTCTTTGCCTTGGCTTCCTGGCCAGCTTCTTTGGTCTTTTCTACGGCCCTTTCACTCTTTACCTTGGCTTCCTGACCAGCATCCTTGATGTTTTCCTTTGCTTCCCTGGCCTCTTCCTTGGTCTTTTCCCATGCGGCTGAACTCTTTTCCTGAACAGCATTCACGGCATCACCAGTGGTAGTGCTCACCTTGTCCCAAGCCTTTTTGCTGGAATCAACCGTGGCATCGACTACTGCGCCTGCAGCATCTTTAACCTGGGAACCAGCTTCCTTTATTTCGCTCCCTGCCTGTTTCCAGGTGGTGGTTTCTTCCGCAGCAGCGTAGCCGCCTGCTAAAACAAAAGTGGCTGCCAGGACAGAAGTCAGAATTACCTTTTTCCGTGTTTTCATGGTACACCTCTTAGCACTATTTATTGATTCACCAAAATCTTACCGCATGAGCGGATTTCCCACATACAATAGATTGTTTTTCATTCTAGGCAAGCTAGCACCTAGCATTCACTATAAAAAATGGTGAAATCTACCTAAAAAACAACAGAAATACATTGATTGCTGTAAAAAATCAGCAAGAACACATGCTGAAACAGGCAAGACTTTAAAAAACGCTCCTTTGCCAGCTTCAGTACACAGGTCCATATCAGGCTGCGGCTGTTTACCCTGGCAAGCAGACAACAGCATTACCTGCATTCCCAGGCCTGCCACCACTTGCATCATGTTTTTTGTCTTTTTTCCTCTCCTGTGCCTGGCTTGCTTTTTAACTCCATGATCTTAGTGCAAAGAAACTGGCTGTGCAGGATGTGGAAACTTGGGCAAAGCATCCGTGGATTATACTGTCTCTATACAGTACTTGCGGCCTGCATGCGGCCTGGAGGAAGCAAAGAAGGTTCACGTATGCAAGCCACACTACGTTTCAACAAGGAGAGAACACGGAGAAAATGGGCAGAAGGATATTAAATTGAAGGATGCCAGCTTGCTGCAGCCGAGTTGTTACAGGCAACTTGGCGGTCTTGTGACTGATCTTGTTGGCTGATCTTAACAAGACCTGAAAACAGTCTTTTTCTCCATGGTGTTATCTAAGGCGACCACGGAGAGCTGTTGGTTGTACATGCTCCAGCCCCACCCAACAGCTCTCCATTGTTGTTCAATGGTGTGCAGACCACAACTGTGGGCCATCAATGCAAGAGCGACCAGAGCATGCGGGTAGCCACGATGTAGAGGAAAATGGCAAAGAGACGCTTGAGTTTATCCACAGGCAGGGCATGGGCCAGTTTGGCTCCCAGGGGTGCAGTCAGCACGCTGGCACACACAATACCAATGAAGGCAGGAAGATAGATATAGCCCCAGCTCAGTGGCGGACGGTCTGCAACGCCAATGCCGTTGATCAGATAGCTCAAGGCACCGGCAATGGCAATGGGTAGACCAATGGCAGCCGAGGTGCCCACGGCGCGGTGCGCGCTGACATTGCAAAAGAGCATAAAGGGCACGGAAAGTGAGCCACCGCCAATACCCACCAGGCTGGAAACCACACCAATGAGCGACCCCATGCCAAACATGCCGCCGCGACCAGGCAACTCCCTGGTTGGCTTGGGTTTTTTGTTGAGGATCATCTGGGTGGCCACGATGTAGAGGAAGATACAGAAAAACACCTTGAGAAAACCAGTGGACAACCTGGCTGCAACAAAGCCACCCAAAAAGGTGCCTAAAAGAATACCCAGCACAATGCGGCGAACAATTTCCCAATCCACCGCGCCCCGGCGATGATGAGCCATGAAGCTGGAGATGGAGGTGAAAATGATACTGGCCAGGGAGGTGCCCAGGGCCAGGTGCATCATCACTTCAAACTGTACGCTCTGGCGGGTGAAGCAAAAAACCAGCATGGGCACGATCACCACGCCCCCACCCACACCCAGCAGGCCTGCCAGCACACCGGCAATGAGACCAACAACCAAGTAGGTGATAATCAGTTCCAAACCCATTATTCCACTCCTATTCACTGCATGGGCCCAAACAGGCTAGCATTCAAAAAACGGCGGTCCTGCCAGCCAGAGTTGTGCAAATTTCTGGCATTGCTGGGCCAAATTGAGGTATTGTGTCCAAAGACAATGCTCCGGCCTATTACGGTCGGAGCATGCACAATCTGCCACTTTTACGTCGATTTGAGCCACCTGTCAACATGCACCCGCGCATCACGCGGGTTCTTTTCTTTCAGGGCACGTATTTCATGGGCATTGCCGCCGACATCATCATTCTGGTTATCACCGCATTTTTCTGTGGCCTTATCATGCAGCGGCTGCATCAGCCGCTTATTCTTGGCTACATCCTGGCCGGTATTCTTCTGGGCCCACATACCGGCGGCATCATCATCCAAGAAATTCACGAAATTGAACTGCTGGCAGAAATAGGCGTGGCCCTGCTCCTCTTTGCCCTGGGGCTCGAATTTTCCTATAAAGACTTGAAGCCAGTGAAGGTGATCGCCTTTGTGGGCACACCCCTGCAAATCCTCCTGACCATGCTGCTGGGCATGGGCATTGGTCGCCTGCTGGGTTGGGATTTGACTGCCTCGGTATGGTTTGGCGCGCTGATCTCTCTCTCCAGCACCATGGTGCTTTTGAAAACCCTGATGAACCAGGGCTGGATGGGCACCCTTTCCAGTAAGGTGATGATCGGCATGCTCATTGTGCAGGACCTGGCTGTCGTGCCGATGATGATTCTTCTGCCCATGATGAACGACCCGGCAGCCGGGTTGCCTGCCCTGGGCTATGCCCTGCTCAAGACAGTACTTTTTCTGGCCTGCATGCTGTTTTTCGGCGCCAAAATGCTGCCAGTACTACTCAGGCACATTGCAGCCCTAGGTTCGCGAGAACTGTTTTTACTGGCCGTGATTGCCATTGGCCTGGGTGTTGGCTACGCTACCTATCTGGTTGGGCTGTCCTTTGCCTTTGGCGCCTTTATCGCTGGCATGGTGCTCACTGAGTCTGACTATGGTCACCAGGCGCTCAGCGATGTCATTCCACTGCGCGACGTGTTTGGCCTGCTCTTCTTCGCCTCGGTGGGTATGCTGCTGAATCCCCGTTTTTTGGTGGATCATCTTTGGATGGTGACCTTGCTGGTTCTTCTGGTGACCATGGGCAAGGTCGCTATTTTTGCCGCCATCGCCTGCCTGTTCCACTATGGCAATGTCATTCCCATTGCCGTGGGCCTGGGTCTCTTCCAGATTGGCGAATTCACCTTTGTGTTGGCGCGCATCGGTCTGTCAACAGGCTCGATCAGTGCAGAACTGTACAACCTGGTGCTTACCACCGCAGTGGCCACCATGATGCTCACTCCCCTGCTCTCCGGACAAACCAGCCGCCTCTACGAAATCAAGAAACGACACATGCGCAGGGAGCCCATGCGCAGCTTCAACTTTGCCAGCGACGAACTGACACAGCATGTGGTGATTGCCGGTGGCGGCCGCATTGGCATGCAGATTGCCAAAATTCTCCACGGGTTGCACATCCCCTTTGTCATTATCGAATTGGATCAACGCCTGGTAGAAATGGCCAAGGAGGCCGGGTTCAAGGTGGTGTTTGGCGATGCCAGCCAAGCGGTGGTGCTGGAGGCTGCCAACACAGCCAGGGCTGTGCTGCTGGTGGTCAGCATTCCGGCGGTGGTAGTGGCGCAGGCCATTATCCACAATGCACGTTTGCACAATCCAACCATTCAGGTGGTGGCGCGCCTGGCTGATACCGAATTCATGCCGGTATTCGACAAACTCAAAGTACGGGATCTGGTGTATCCGGAATTTGAGGCTGGTCTGGAAATAACTCGACAGGCCCTCTTACACCTGGGCCTGCCGGTGCAGGAGGTACACCAGCACACCGAACCACTCCGCCAGGAATTTTTGCAACTGAAGGACCAAGGCGAACACCTGCTGCAGCAATACAAGACCCTGGCGCAGTTGCGCACCGCAGAACAGAATTTCGATCTGGAATGGTTCAGTGTACAGGAAGGCTGTGGGCTGCTGGGCAGAAGCCTGGCTGAAGCGCGTGTCCGCAGTCAAACCGGTGTGTCCGTAGTGGGGGGGGTACTGCGCAGTGGTGCAGTACAGGTCAATCCTGGGCCTGACTTTCGCTTACAGGGCAAGGATATGGTGGCGGTGATCGGTTCAAGTGAAGCCAGGGCCAACTTCCATGCCATGCTTGTGCAAGGTGCCGACCAGGACATGGCAGCAGATGCACCCACATACAGGGCAGCCGCCTGAACCCCTCTTGTTGTGACTGTTGGAAGAATGCCCTGCTCCAGACAGGAATGACACAGGTGCGGATAATCAGCTATCTTATATTAATATGTTGATTATTTTGCGTTAAATTTCCATTAGCTTGCCCGCTCTTCTTTCCTGTTCACCTCAACTTGTTTATACTGCGGGATAAGCCTTTGTAGGAGTAAACAGAAGTAATTTTAGTGGCATAGTACGCCATTTGGGGCAGATCGTACATGAAAGGGACCCAGTACATCAGGTGAATCATGCAGACGAACAACACAGACAAAAAACTCGCCCAGACAAGCCCTGAAAAACCAGACATTCAGGAGGCTTCTGTCAGCTTCGATCTGGATTCGCCTGAATGGTACTTGAACCGCGAGCTGAGCTGGCTGGCCTTTAATCAGCGGGTTATCCACGAAAGTGTAGATGAGCGCAACCCGCTTTTGGAACGGGTCAATTTTCTTGCCATCATTGGCTCGAATTTGGACGAATTCTTCATGAAGCGCATCGGCGGCCTCAAGCAGCAGGTGGGTGCAAAGGTGAAGCAACTTTCCACCGATGGCCGCACTCCCCAACAACAGATCGACGAATGCTACGAAATTATCCGCGATCTGTTGGAACAGAAACAGACCATGGAACAGGTGCTGCTGGAACGGCTTGCCGAGGAAAACATCCACATCCTTGCTTACAAGGAACTCAGTGAGCGGCAGCAGGAGAACATGGCGCTGTATTTCAGGGAAAATATCTACCCGCTCCTCACCCCACAGGGCATGGATCCGGCCCACCCCTTTCCCTTTATCTCCAACCTGTCCTTGAACCTGCTGGTGGCCACTCGTCATCGCGATGATGACCACATTTACTTAAACCGCATAAAAATTCCCACCGGCGCAGGTATTCCCCGCTTTATCAAGGTGGAGCCACGACGGCATGTGTACGTGCTTTTTGAAGACATCATTGCCAACAACCTGGATGTTATTTTTCCGGGCATGGTGGTGGAGAGTTGTGCTGAATTCCGGGTTACCCGCAATGCCATTACCGAAAAACTCACGGATCAGGCGGTTGATCTGTTGGTGATGATCGAATCGGCCCTGCGCGAGCGCAAGTTTGCGGAAATTGTCCGCCTGGAGGTGGACAGCAGCATGAGCCAGCAGCACAAAGGGATGCTCGCCTCCCAATTGCAGCTGGATTCCCGCAAGGATGTCTTTATTGTGGAGGGCATCATGGCCAAGCGCGATTTGTTCGAAATTGCCGCCATCGAACGGGCCTCCCTACACTATCCACCGCATCAACCGGTGGATCACTGCAAGATGTCGCAGGAAGCGCCCAACATCTTTCATCTCATTCGCGAGGAAGGCCCCTTCCTGCTGCAGCACCCCTACCAGTCTTTTACGGCAACGGTGGAACGCTTTTTGCAAGAGGCCAGCTGCGACCCCAAGGTGCTGGGCATCAAGATGACCCTGTACCGCACCTCGGCCAATTCGCAAATCATCAAGTATTTGCTCGATGCAGTGCAAAATGGCAAACAGGTGGCAGTGGTGGTGGAGCTGATGGCCCGTTTCGACGAATCCGCCAACATCCACTGGGCTACCCATCTGGAGCAGGCAGGCATTCATGTTACCTATGGGGTAGTGGGCCTGAAAACCCATTCCAAGGTAATTTTTGTGGTACGGCGCGACTACGGCGGCCTGAGACGCTACGCCCACATTGGCACGGGCAACTACCATGCCGGTACAGCCCGTATCTACAGTGATTTGGGTCTGTTGACCTGCGACAACGATATTGGCGATGACCTGACCGAATTTTTCAACTTCCTTACCCTGGGCTATGCTCCGCTGCGCAACTACAAAAAATTGCTGCCCTCGCCAAAATTTCTAAAAAAGGCCCTGCTGGAAAAAATCAAGCGCGAGATGGCGCACCAGGCTGCTGGCAAGGGAGGTCATCTCCAGTTCAAAACCAACGCCCTTACCGACAGCGACATCGTCAAGGCCCTGTACGAGGCCTCCCAGGCTGGGGTGAAGGTGGATCTGATCGTGCGCGACAGTTGCCTCATCCGTCCGGGCATCAAGGGGTTGTCCGAAAATATTCGGGTGATCTCCATTGTTGGCCGCTTTCTGGAACATGCCCGTATCTATTACTTCCGCAACAACAACCAGCCAGAATACTTCATTGGTTCAGCCGATTTGATGCTGCGCAACCTGGAACGCCGAGTGGAGATGATGACTCCGGTGGAAGCCCCTGCCCTGCAGGAGCAGTTGCGGGAAATGCTAGATCTGCAGGTTGGAGACCAGCGCGGTGCCTGGGAGATGCAGTCCGATGGCAGTTATGTACAGCGACAGCCAGCTACCACAGGAGAGCAGCGCTCTGCCCAGGAGCAGTTGATCGAGGTGAATAAAAAACGGTTGGCCGAGGCGAAACGAGTGCACAAGCGCCAGAGTGGCGGCAAGATCCCTAAGCGAAAAAAATCCTGAGGGCATTGAAATTCATTGGCATTGTGCAGTGATGAAACCGCAATGCTCCGCATTTGCCCGGCAGAGGCACAGGACTGCGAACAGATCCGCGAGCTGTACCTGAGCGCCTTTCCAAAAGACGAAGGGTCGGTGGTGGCGGCTGTGGCCATTGCGCTGCTTGCGCAAAAGGTCCTTGACCTGGTCTTTGTCTATGGCGATTCAGCCTATTACAGCAGGTTTGGCTGCAAAGCCAAACCTGCTGCGCCCTATCTTCCGCCCTATCTTCCGCCCTATCTTCCGCCCTATCTTCCGCCCTATCTTCCGCCCTATCTTCCGCCCTATCTTCCGCCCTATCTTTCCGCACTACCCCCTCACGTATTCGTTCGGCTGGCAGGCCATGCACCTGAACGGTTTTCCCCCTGCACAAACACCGCAAACACTCGCATTTGTACCCGTTCTGGCTCGTCCTGAGCTGTGGTAAGGGGCTTCCTCTCTTTGGCCCGCAACGTCACATCTCGGTGAGATATTTCCAGTAGCGCTGCGGCATGCCCTGTTGTTGTAACTGCGGATTATGCCGGGCCGGGTTGCTGATGGCCCTATGAAAAGCGCGCCATAGCTGCTGGTACTCCTGTTCGTTCTCGCTCAGCTGTGCCGCCGGTACTTCTCCGTGCAGAGCCACGTAGGCGGCAAAATCAGTATCCACCTCCACCGGCTGTAAATCCACGGTATCCCAGTAGAGCGCGCTATTGCGCTGCAGGTCGTGCAGGAGCCAGCGGCACCCGGCCAAGCGCCGCCTAAAATGCCGGGCGCACAGGGAAATGATGTTGTAGTGGGGTTCAAAGGGGCCGTATTGCAAATCATCCGCCAGAATGCGGAAACGGATCAGCCCCTTGTAGCGGTGCGCTTCGCGGGAAACGGCATGAAAAAGCCCTTTTAAGTGGGCAACAGCGCTATGGCTTTCGTAGGAGAGCGCCTGTTTGCCACGGCGCAGACACAGGTGCACAAAGCTATACATCTGCATTTCCACCCCGCCCTCCCCACTGAGATAGGCATAGACCGCCAGATTGGCAGCCAAGGGATGCAGGTTCTGCAGATACTGCAGGAGGCGGTCTGCCTGATCGGCATCACATTTCAGGGTGATGACCGTATCAAACAAGGTGGGTGTATAGCGATGGGTCGGGGTAATGGCATGCACTGCACCGCCATCCTTCACGGCTCGGGCAATTGCATGGAGCATGCCGGCAAAAGTGCCGTCATACAGGTAAACCACAGGTTCCATGCTAGAACAGTCTAAGCTGCCGATACTGCGGGCTAAGGTGGCTGATGGCCGGTTTTTCCAGGCGGCACATGGCGGTCAGCAAGTCTTGATGGGAGGGGATGGCGGCAACCAGCTTTTTGCCGTTGATGGATAAAAAATAGCGGGCCCGTTTCATCACCAGGCCCAGTTTTTTCAAGTCTTCTTCGCGGATGGCAGCCACTCTTCTGGTGGCAATGATGCGCCGTGCTGAAGTGACGCCCAGGCCCGGCACCCGAAGCAGTTCTTCATAGCTGGCTCGATTGATATCCAGGGGAAAGAGGTCGAAATGACGCAGGGCCCAGGCCGCCTTGGGGTCAAGCCGCTCATCCAGATTGGGAGCCGTGGCTTGCAGAATTTCTTCGGCCTGGAACTGGTAGAAGCGCATGAGCCAATCGGCCTGGTAGAGCCGGTGCTCGCGCACCAGCGGCGGCGCAGTGGCGGGCATGGGCAGGTTGGGCGCACTGTTCACCGCTATATAGGCCGAATAGTAGACCCGTCGCAGTTGCATTTTGGTGTACAGGCTTTGCGACAGGGTAAGGATATGCAAGTCGCTCTCGGCACTTGCGCCGATAATCATCTGGGTGGATTGCCCTGCCGGGCAGAATTTTGGCGTACGGCGGGATTTTTTGCGCTCTGCGGCATAGTTACTCATTGCCTCACCGATCTGCCGCATGGGTGTGAGGATGCCCTGGCGGGATTTCTGCGGCGCCAGCTTCCGAAGCGATGCTGCCGAGGGCAGCTCAATATTCACGCTCAAACGGTCGGCCAGCATGCCCGCTTGGGCAACCAGCTCCTGCGGCGCGCCGGGAATAACTTTTAAATGGATATAGCCGTTAAAGGCGTATTTGCTGCGAAGCTGGCGGCAGACATCCACCATGTCGCTCATGGTCTGTTCCGGGCTGGCATAGACCGCAGAGCTGAGGAACAGTCCTTCGATGTAGTTGCGGCGGTAGAAGTTGATGGTGAGCTCAGCCACCTCATCTGGGGTAAAGGTGGCTCGGGCGCACTGATTGGAACGGCGGCTCATGCAGTAGACGCAGTCAAAGCGGCAGTCGTTGCTGAGCAGGACTTTTAAAAGCGAGATGCAGCGGCCGTCTGCTGACCAGCTATGGCAGATCCCTGCGGCAGCGGCATCACCCAGAGCGCCGGGCTTTGCCTTGCGGTTACTGCCACTGGAGGCGCAGGATGCGTCAAACTTGGCGGCATCCGCCAGAATGGTCAGTTTGTCCAGCGTATTCATAGGCCATCTTGCCCTCCACTCCGCACTACACGGCTACGATGTGCAAAAGCGATAGAATTCCAATGAGATTACAGCTAAAGGTATCGTATCACATCAAGGTGTAAATCGCTGCAATATCTTGAGCCAATCTGATTGGCAGTACCGCTTTGACCTGAAAAACAATCAGACCCCTGCTTGCTTATTCCAGTTCCAAATCGAAAAAGATATCAAGGAGGCAAGGGAAATGCGACGCAGGCGTACACATGGTATTTCGAGGAGCATTTTCCGAAGCTGACCCAGATAGGGCTTTAATAGAGAAGTGGAATGAGCGGAAGTGGAATTAGCTCCGCATCTGCTTGAAATAGGCCAACAGCGCATGCAGGGTGGTGAGTGGATGGGGTGGGCAGCCGGGGATGTACAGGTCCACCGGCACCAGGCTGTGCAAATCGCCGATTATTTCCGCAGAGCCATGGAAGGGGCCGCCGGAAATGGCGCAGCAACCAGCAGCAATCACCACCTTGGGTGCGGGCACGGCCTGGTAGGTGTCGATAAGGGCGCTGCGCATATTGCGGCTGATAGGGCCGGTGACCATGATGCCGTCAGCATGGCGGGGCGAGGCGACAAAGTCTATGCCGAAGCGAGACAAATCAAAAAAGGGCGTACCCAGTACATTGATATCCGCCTCGCAGGCATTGCAGCCACCTGCTGATACCTGGCGCAGCTGCAAGGAGCGACCAAAGAGCTTGATGATCTGCTCCTTGGCCTGCTGGGCCAAATCAGGCAAGGTGCCGCTGGTGATCAGGTCATTCCTGGAGGTTGCAGCCAGTTCAAAGCGCTGAGTGAAGCGGACAAAATACTCCCCACCTTCCCCTTCCCCATCCTGCAGCTCGGCGCAGCGGCCGCAGAAGGTGCAGCGGCCTAAATCGATTTTCCTCTCTTCGGCCAAAATGGCGTTCTGCGGGCACAGCGCTGCACAGCGGCGGGCAAGACTGAGCGAGCTATCTGCATTGACCAGGGGCAGGCCCCGGTAGCTCGCAGGCAGTTGGATCGGTTTTTTGGGGTAGCTGCTGGTGCGATGGCCCTGTTCCAGCCGGTTGCGGATGATTTTATACATTGGTTCCTGTTCCTGGTTGAATAGCTCTATATTTCCCTCTGTGCTGCTTTAGGTCTGTCGCTAGAGGTCAAAACCACAATAGCTCAGATTAAAGCTCTTGTTGCACAGGGGAAAATCGGAAATCTCCTGGTTGCGCAGGGCCATGGCCAGGCCCGGCCAGTTGTGGAAGGAGGGATCCTTGATCTTGTAGCGGATGAGCTGGCCCTGGTCATTGGTCAAAAGGCAGTGGGAGACTTCTCCGCGCCAGCCTTCGTTCAAGGTGACCACGCAGCTCGATGGCGCCAGGGCATAGTTTGTGTCTTCTGCAGGTACGGGCCGGCAAGGTTCTTCTTCCCTGGCCAGCAGCATGTCAATGGCGTTCAACGAGTGCACGATCTCCTCCTGCCGCACCATGGCCCGGCTGAGCACATCGCCACTGGTCATCGTATTGGTTATGGTGGGCAGCTCCTGGTAGCATTCTGTTGGAAAAAATTCCCGTACATCATAGCCAAGCCCAGAGGCCCGGCCGCAGACCCCGACCAGGCCAAGCGCCTGTGCATGTTCCCTGGTGACCGTGCCGGTGCGTTCAAAACGGGCCAAAACCGTATGCGCGGTGAAGAGTAAATCGCAGACATGCAGGATCTCTGGTCGTAACTCTTTGATTTTCTTTGTAATCACCTGGCGCTCCTGCGGCCCCATGGCAAAGGCCGTGCCACCAGGGCGGATCAGCCCCTTACCAAAGCGGTTACCGCTCAGTGCCAGCAACAGGTTGAGGAACTCACCGCGGATGCGGCCAAAATACGCTGCCGGCGGATTGAAGGCCACATCTCCACTCAATGCGCCCAAATCGCCGATGTGGTTGGCCAGGCGCTCCAACTCAAGGGCAATGGTGCGCTGGGTGCTGGCCCCGGCTGCCACCTCCAGCCCGCACAGGGCCTCCAGGGCCTGGCAGCAAGAGAGGTTGTGGCCGATGGTGGTGTCTCCGGCAATGCCCTCGGCAAGGGTGATAAGGCGTTTGTGCGGCACAGTTTGCAACAGCTCTTCTACCCCACGATGCTGATAGCCCAACTGGATCTCCAGGTGCAGCACCTCCTCGCCGGCGCACTGGAAACGGAAATGACCGGGCTCGATGATGCCCGCATGCACCGGCCCGACTGCCACCTCGTGCACCGCCTCGCCCTGCACCTGAAAGTAGGGGTAGTTACCGGGAATCTCTTCTTCGTAGTTGTTGCCGAACACATCTGGCTTATCACTTTTGTTGGCATGATAGCGCAGCATCTTCAACCAGGGGTGCCCGGCCGGACGCAGACCGTACTGCTCGGCAATCTCCCGCTCAAAGAGGTTGAACTGTGCGCCCGCACTTAAGGTGAGCGAAGGAAATTCTCGGCCAACCGTGGTTTCCAGGATAAAGAGATCACTGTTGCGCAGCACGGCCAGAAGCACCATCTGCTTGTCTTCCGGATAAGCGAAAAACTGCACGATAAAGCCGTTGTTGCGTACAAACTGGCTGAGCTGACGGTGGAACAGCTCGCTGGAGATTCGGGGAATCTGGTTGCGCGCGATGCGCTCACCGTTCACAATCTTGAGCATGAGGCTATCCATGGATCACGCCCCCTAAAAGGACAATGCTGTCGTTAATCACCTGCCGCAGCGGTTCGGGTATCCAGACACAGAGTACAAGCGAGCTGAGTAACAGGGCCAGGGGCGGCAGGAATTGTAAGACCTTTTCCCTGGGCCGGAGTGCACCCTGGACCTCGCTCTCCTGGCCCAGGGCCATGCGCAGTGCCCCTTGGGCAAAACCGGCGATAACCAGAATCAACAGGATGACAAAAAGCAGGCCAACCACGGGCAGACCCCGCTGAAAAGCGGCAAAGAGAATCAGCACCTCGCTGACAAAAAGGCCAAAGGGCGGCAGACCGGCAATACCGAGACAGGCTGCAAAATAGCAGCAAAAGGTTTTGGGGAGCACGCGGGGCATGTTGGCACACTGGCTAATGAGCTTGCTGCCATAGGTGCGCATGATGGTGCCGGCCGAGAGAAAGAGGGAAGATTTGAGCAGGGAATGGTGGATGAGGTGGAGCATGGCCCCGAACAGGCCCAGTCCGCCGATACCGGTGCCAATGGCGATGATGCCCATGTTTTCGATACTGGAGTAGGCCAGCATCCGCTTATAATCTGGCTGGTTGAGAATGAACACCCCGGCCACCAGCAGGGAAAAAAGGCCGAACCCAATGAGCAGGTTGCTGGAAAAGGCGCCGAGTCCTGCCAGAACCATGAGGGTGTGTACCTGGTAGATGCCTAAAAAAGCACAGTTGAGCAAGGCGCCGGAGAGCAAGGCCGAAGCCGGACTGGGCGCTTCGCTGTGGGCATCGGGCAGCCAGGTGTGCATGGGCGCAAGCCCCATCTTGGTGCCAAAACCGATGAGCACAAAAATAAAGCCGGTCTTGAGCCAGAGCGGATTGAGCAACGGCGCGACCTTGTGCAGGGAAGAAAAGCTGAGCGGGATATCCGGCCCAGTCCCTTCCATGGAAAAGGTGATGAAGAACAGACCCAAAAGGGCCAGGGCAATACCCACGGAACAGATGAGCACATACTTCCAGGTGGCCTCCAAAGCTTGTTTGGAGCGGTGAATGAAAATAAGGGGCGCACTGGCCAGGGTGGTGGCCTCAATGGCTATCCAGAAAACGACGGGATGCTCGGCCAGAGCGGCCATACTCATGGTACCCAGAAAAAGGAGCATGCAGCCGCTGAAAACAGCTTCATATTTTGTGGGCCGCTGCCGCATATAGCTGACCGCATAGGGGGCGGTCCAGGCAAAGACAAAGGAGCTGAGCAGGAGCACCAGCATGCCTGGATGCGCCTTGCCGAAAAATTCGGGAAAATAGGCCTGGCCGCCAGCCAGCCAGAGCTTGAGGCTGAGGAGCAGGTGCAGGGCACCGGTGGCTACCAGGGCGATTCGCCCAAATATTGGCGGCAGAATCAGGGTGACAAGACCAACACACACGGGCAATAAAAAGATATATTCCAGCATGGCTCAGTCCTTGAGTTGTTCGAGATCCAGGGTATCGACATCGTCAAAGGCCCGGCTGATGTTGTTGAGGATGATGCCCATAACCATCACCGCCACCAGCAGGTCGAGCAGAACACCGAATTCCACCAGGTAAATGCTGCGCGTTTCTCTGGTCAGGGCAGTGCCCATCAGGTAGATGCCATTGTCCATCATCAGGTAGCCAATAACCTGGCTCAGGGCCTTGCTGCGGCTCATCATCAGAAAGAGGCCGCCGCCCAGGGTGGTGATGGCTGTGGTCAGCACCAGGGTATGCACGCCCTCTACAGAGATATTCAGGTGGTGGGCGATATAGGCAGCCACCAGGATGAGCCCCAGGCCAACCGCGACCGAGCTGTGGTAGCCAACCAATGGTTCCACCTCGCGTCCGATGACGATGCGGGTGAGGGCAAAGTAGAGCAGGCCCGGAATGCACAGGGCCTTGATGGTCAGCATGACCGCAAAGAGGATGATGCCGCCGGCATGCATCTTACTCTCTAATTCCAGCAGCATTGGCATGAGCGAAACCAGGGCCCCCTGCAGGGCCATCAGCTTGATGAGCGACATCATCCGGCTGGAGGTCAGCGAAAACAGCACAGAGAGCAGGATGATGGCCAGGAAGATTTCAATACCACCAATCATTGAATGAACTCCAGGGAGGTGAGGATAATGGCAAAAAAGACCAGGGCAAAGGAGGTGAGCAGGTACTTGGGCACCAGTGGCATCTTCAAGCGGGCAGTGCCGGATTCAACCACACCAATGGCAGCATACACCAGCACGACCAGGCCATAGAACAGCAGAATGGCCAGCACAGGGTTTAACACCAGCTGGGCTGGCTTGAGCAGAGAGGCGACAAAGGCGGCATAGAAAAAGAGCTTGCAGAAGGCCCCCAGTTCGATCGTGGCCAAATCAGGCCCGCTGTGATCGAGAATCATGGCCTCGTGGATCATGGTCAGCTCAAGGTGGGTGGCTGGGTCGTCTACTGGTACCCGTGCATTTTCCGCCAGCATGACCATGAACAGGCCCACGACCACCAGGACCAGCAATGCTCCCCGGGCTCCGTCAAAGGAAAGCGGTGTCTGGCCGGCAAAGTATTCGCCCAGGCTGAGGGTGCCGTTCATGCGGAAAAAAAGGACCAACACGGCAAAAAGCGTGGCCTCTGCCAAAAAGGCAAAAAAAGCCTCGCGCGCGGCTCCCATGCCCTCAAAGGGCGAGGCTGTGTCCAGGGCAGCGACAATGGTGAAAAACCGGCCCAGGGCAAAAAAGTACAAGAGTACAATGATGTCGCCCTGAAAGGAGAAGAGCGGCTGCAGCCAGGCAAAGGGAAAGAAGAAAAGTGCCATGAGCGCGGCAGCACAGGAAAAAATCGGCCCCAGGCGGAAGACAAAGGTACTGCTGGTGCTGTAGACCGAGCCTTTGCGCAGCAGTTTCAGCAGGGTGTAGTACTTGATGAGAAGGGGTGGGCCCTTCTTTCCGGCAAAAAAGGCCTTGACCTTGAGGATGATGCCGGGAAAAAGCGGCACCAGGGCCAGGGCCAGGACAAGGGAAAAAACAGAGAGTATAACGGACATGGCAACCTCGAACCTGGCTAGACGAGCAGAAGAACAATAATGATGGTCAGCACGATATAGGCAATATACGACTGAATACGACCGTGCTGTATCCAGCGCAGCTTTTGCGCCAGCCACAACACAGGTGTGGTCAGCAGGCGCTGCAGGGTAATTTCGGCCAAATCCTCTGCCTTGCTGCTGTACTTGGCCGAGGCAGGCAGAATTTTTTGCGCCAGACCGGTGCACTGGCTGCGCGCCAGCACCAAGGGACGAAAAAAATTGACCGGGCCCATGGCATAGGAGGTGCCGGTATACTGAATACGGCTGCTGGCCTGGGTAAAGCCGCAGCCCCAGGTTGCAGCCCGTTCTACAGGTTTGTCGCGGTAGGCCCGGTGGCGCAGGCCAGCCAGGCCGGCCAGCAGAACCACAAAGAGCCAGGCAATCAGGGTGAGATTACGGCTGATGCCGGCAAGCACATCACCCGACAGCAAGGAGGAGGCCATGGGACCAAGATCGCGCAGCCCTGCAAAGGCGGCGTGGATGAAGGGCCCGGGAAAAAGCCCGATGCACAGGCAGAGGAAGGTGAGCGCCAGCATGGTGGTTTGCATGGCTGGCCCGGCTTCAGTGGCCTGGCTGGCCTGTGGGCTGCGCGGCTCGCCCAGAAAGACAATGCCCACCGCCTTGGTGAAACAGGCAGTGGCCAGCCCGCCGATCATGGCCAGGGAGACAATGGCGGCAATGACCAGCATAAGATTGAAACCATTAAATCGTAGACCCAGAAAACCAGCGTAATAGATGAGAAATTCGCTGACAAAACCATTGAGCGGCGGCAGCCCGGAAATGGCAACCGAGCCAGTGAGAAAGCTGCGGCCGGTAATAGGCATGCGCCGCACCAAACCACCCAGTGCATCGATGGTGCGGGTGCCGGTACTGCGGTGGATGGCGCCTGCTCCAAAAAAGAGCAAAGACTTGTACAGGGCGTGGTTGAGCACGTGCAAGAGCCCGCCGGTAAAACCCAGAACCGCCATGGTGCGCTCACCCGTGGCCAAACCCAACATGCCCAGGCCGCAGCCAATGAGGATGATGCCGATGTTTTCAATGCTGTGGTAGGCGAGAAAGCGCTTGATGTCGTGTTTAGCCAGGGCATAGGCCACCCCGAGAATGCCGGAGATTATGCCCAGAGCCAAAATTATCCAGGCAAAGACCGGGGCAGAGTCGTCGAGGAGAAAGTACATGCGGAGGATGCCATAAATGCCCAGTTTGATCATCACGCCCGACATCAGGGCAGAGACATGGCTAGGCGCTGCCGGATGGGCATGAGGCAGCCAGACATGCAGGGGCATTATCCCGGCCTTGGAGCCAAAGCCCAAGAGCGCCAGGAGAAAGGCGGCTAGCTTCAACTCGTGCGACAGGGCAGCAAATGCGCCGGAGTTTAAGATAAAGGAGCCGGTGGCGGCAAAAAGCAGACCAAAGGCGGCAAAAACGGCAAAAGCGCCGGCTTGGGAGAAAAGCAGGTAGATATGGGCTGCCCGCCGAGTCTGCCGCTCTTCCCAATCGTAGAGTACCAGGATGAAGGAGGCAAAGGACATCAGCTCCCAGGCCACCACAAAGGCGAGCATGTCGGCGGCGAGCGGCACCAGGATCATGGCGGCAATGAGCAGGTTGAAAAAGAGACAGCTGGCCACTGGTCGCAGGCTGTGCCGGCTCGTATCCATATAGTGGTAGCCGTAGAGGGCGGCCAGTGGGGCAATCAGCAAGACAGGCAGTAAAAAGAAGCCTGCCAGCGAGTCGAGGGAAAGATGTAGGGTAAAGGTGAGCCAGGGGATGGTCAAGACCATGATGGTGCCTGTATACCAGGCGTGGAACAGGCCTGCCAGTCCACTCAGGCAACCTGCGCAGAGCAGGGCTGCATGCAGGCCCATGGCCAGACGGGGCCTGCAGACGAATGCCAGCGGCAATACTCCACCAATAAGAATGATCAACAAGCCAAAGAGAAGAATATTCATGATCTTTTGTACGTTTTCCCAAGGCTTCTCGTATAGGAAAAGCCAAAAAATGAGCCCCGCGGCAGTGCAAGTCGCAACCGGGGGCTCAAAACTCATTCCCTTGTATGGTACCTGATGAGAAATACTGTAATGTGGTCTCCTTGATGCAACCTGGGCGGCAGCAAAAATCAGGTAAATATATTGTATACCTCGATGCGGCAGGGAAGCAACAGAAAAAACAACTGGACATTCAATAACGGGCACTATATTTGCATTAAATAGGCTGCGAGTCGTTCTTGGCTGCAGACCTTTTCGCAACAGGGTTGAGCTTCCCGAGCACACAGGACTGGGCAAAGAAGTCTCTTTGCCTATGAAGCCTGGCCGAGTTATGGGTTTTGTTGCTTATCTGCCCGCCCACACAATACAAAACTGTACATGGGATGCACCGTACCGGCTGTAAAACACTTGACATATATTTTTGCATATACAATTCTTGCCCTGATATTCAGCCCATCAAAAACCTGTTGGAGGATGCTATGGCTCAAAAGAACATCTTGATGCTTGTTGGTGATTTTGGAGAAGATTACGAGATCATGGTGCCCTTTCAGGCTCTGTTGATGGTGGGACACACGGTGCATGCGGTATGCCCGGACAAGAAAGCCGGTGAGTTTGTGCGCACTGCTATCCATGATTTTGAAGGCGACCAAACCTACAGCGAAAAACCGGGGCACAACTTTGTACTGAACGCCACCTTTGCAGAAATCAAACCCGAAAACTACGATGCCCTGGTTATTCCTGGTGGTCGTGCGCCCGAATACCTGCGCTTGAACGCACGCGTACTGGAGATCGTCCAACACTTTGCCGAAAACAACAAACCCATAGCTGCCATTTGTCATGGCCCGCAACTGCTTGCAGCAGCAGATGTGCTCAAGGGCAGAATCTGTTCCGCCTACCCTGCGGTGGGTCCGGAGGTCACGTTGTGTGGCGGCACCTATGCAGACATTGCCGTGGACAGCGCCCATGTGGATGCCAACCTGGTGACTGCACCAGCCTGGCCCGCCCATCCCGAATGGCTGGCAAAGTTTCTCAAAGTGCTGGGTACCAGCATCAACCTGTAAGACAACTGGCCTGGAGAGGCAGGTAGTCATTCCGCGGATCTTGCAGAAACACCGCCAGATGCTCGCAGGCTTGGCCCACAGAAATAAGGAACTGTTACGTCGGGTTGGTCAGTAGCTGGTCGACACATTACAACATCGTACAAACGGCTGGAGCAGACCATAGTGCAATCTTGCACACTGCAGCTGTGCCATGCTGCACAGGGAATGCACCAAAAAGTGCACGTAGCAGGCGTGCACTGTGCCAAATGACTGCCTGCTGCAAACGACCACGACAGGGAGCCGAAAACACGATCATGAAAAACTCGATATCATTGTGTTTGTTCTGAAGCTGCCCATCATCCTGCAGGTACACGCTGCCAATGGTCTATGCACTTGTTTATGCATGTTTTTGTGCACGTGTATCAAACAGATCCCGGCCAACATGGTTCCCGAATGGTAAACAACACTGCTCAAAGCATCGAGCGCATTGATTTGAACTGCGATATGGGCGAGAGTTTCGGCTCCTATATCCTGGGCATGGATGAGGAGGTAATCCACCACATTTCATCGGCCAACATTGCCTGCGGATTCCACGCTGGTGATCCCCAGGTGATGCGGCGTACAGTGCGTCTGGCCCTGGCACACGGGGTAGCCATTGGTGCGCATCCAGGATTTCCCGATCTGCTTGGGTTTGGTCGCCGCGGCATGCACTGTACGCTTGCGGAAATTGAAGACTACATCACCTACCAGGTGGGGGCTTTGCAGGCCTTTTGCCAGGCCGAAGGTGGAAGGTTGCACCATGTCAAGCCCCATGGGGCGCTCTACAACCAAATCGCGACAGACCCGGCCATGCTGCGCGCCATTGCCCGCGCCATCCAGGCCATTGATCCTACTTTGTTGTTGATGGTTCTGGCCGGGCCCAATGCAACCGAACTCGGGCAAGTTGCAGCTGAAGAGGGAGTGCAAGTGGTGTTGGAAGCCTTTCCCGACCGTGTCTACGAGAGTGATGGCACGCTGCGCGCTCGCACCAAACCAGACGCAGTGATCCATGATGCCACCCTGGTGGCAACGCGCGCCCTGAACATGGTGCAACACGGGGTGATCGAAGCCCATGACGGCACTCTGGTTCCCATGCAGGTGCATTCGCTCTGTGTCCATGGTGATGGCCCCAACAGCGTGGGCATGGTCGCTACCATCAAAAATTGCTTTGCAGCGGCTGGCATCCGTGTGGCTGCAGTGGCTGCAGATTTGAAATCCTGAACCACAGGCAGACCACAATGTCTTGCGCGTCAAACACCACATGCCTGCCTGTGGGTCAGAAAACCCAAGCCTATCCCCTTGTGCGCATCAGTGGCGACCGGTGCCTCTTGGCCACGTATGGCTACACAGTGGATGCGGCTGTCAACGAAAAGGTGCGCCGTATTGCCTTGTTGCTTTACCAGGAGCACAATCAGGGGATCGAGGAGGTTGTTCCCTCCTACAGCACGCTGGCCATTTTCTACGACCCAGACCAGGTTAGCGTGCAAGAGTTGACGCTTCTTTTGGACCAATGCGAACAAAAACTGACCAAAATACAGAGTGACGAGGCCCGCATTATCACCATTCCGGTGTGTTACGGTGGCTCCTTTGGGCCTGACATGGAAGATGTTGCCCGCCACAGCCGCCTTGACACCAGTGAGGTGATCCACCGTCATAGCAGTTCCATCTATCGCATCTATGCCATTGGCTTTGCTCCGGGTTTCTGCTATCTTGGCGGCTTGGACAAAGGCCTGCACATCCCCAGGTTAAAAACACCGCGCACCTTTGTTGCAGCGGGCTCGGTTGGCATTGCCGGCAGTCAAACCGGTATCTACCCGCAGAACAGTCCTGGTGGCTGGCGGATCATTGGCCGTACGCCCCTTACCCTGTTCGATACCAGCAGGGCTGAGCCCTGCCTCTACCGCGCAGGCGACAGCATCCGTTTTCTGCCGGTGGATAGAGCGACCTTCCAGGCAATGCTCCACGGACAAGGGGAATGAACGAGGTACTGCGCATTATTGATCCTGGTGCGTGTAGCACAGTGCAGGATTTGGGCCGACGTGGCCACGCCCATTTGGGTGTCCCTGTTTCCGGTGCAATGGACGAGTATGGCCACTCCATCGCCAACTGGTTGGTGGGCAATGCCGCATGCCAGGCCACCCTGGAAATGACCATCAATGGTGCGGCCATGGAGGTGCTGTCGCCCTGCTCCATAGCCCTGACCGGCGCAGATATGGGACTGACCATCAATGGTGCAGCCAAGGTGCAGTGGCACAGCCACCAGGTGCAGACAGGAGACAGTATCCGCATTGGTACTGCCCGCACTGGCTGCCGTGGCTATCTTGCCCTGGCCGGGGGCGTGGCAAGTCCCATGGTGCTGGGCAGCCGTTCCACCTATCTGGGTGGGCGGTTTGGCGGCCATGCAGGCCGTATGCTCAAGGCAGGTGATATACTTTCCTGCAATGGTATGGATCAGGCAGATGTACAAAAAACACGCTCTCTGCTCTGGTCGCCCGTGTATGCAGACAGCATCACCCTGCGTGCCATTGCCGGACCGCAGGACGACTGGTTTTGCCAGGACAGCAACCATTTTTTTCAATCACGCTTTACCCTCAGCCCCCAGAGCGACCGCATGGGCTGTCGACTGGAAGGACCAGGCATTAAGAAAGATGCAGATGCGCCGGAAAACCTGCTCTCCATTCCCATTGCCGCAGGCAATGTGCAGATACCACCGGATGGGCAACCCATTGTGCTCTTCCGTGAACAGACCATTGGTGGCTATCCCTGCATTGCCACGGTGCTCAGCTGCGACCTTTGGCGGCTGGCCCAGGCCCGACCTGGAGCAAGTATCTGTTTTCAACGGGTCAGCCTTGAAACAGGGCAACACCTTGCCCGCACATGGCAAGGTGTTCTTACAACGGTCCGCTGCATGCTCGCAACCCAGACACAGCCAATTCAACCACCAAAACCAACCGCATACAATGATGCGTCAACATCCAGGGAATGTTCCCAGTAACCTATCAATTTGACGGAGATTATCTATGCCAGGAGAAAAAATAATCAACAAGGCCAAGGAAATCGGACTCGACCCGGGACTTTTGTACGAGGCGGTGATCGATTTATCCACAGAGGGTCTGTTGACCGCCAGCAGCATTAACCAGGCTGCAGGTGTCCTGCTCAACGATCTGGGACTGCCAGAGTATTTTTTTGCGACCATCAACAAGGCAGCGCTCAGAAAATTACTGAAGGCCATTGCCCTGAGCATCAAGGTTGAAGACGGTGTCATTCGCCTGCATGGCCGGGTGGCGCCGGTGGATTTCGACCAGGATAAGGAACCTGGCACCCAGAGGGTGCGCATTGCCACAGCAGAGATTCGAGATACCATGGAGCGCGTCATGGAGACGCAAATTTCCGGGCATCGGCGCGAATATTTCTACAGCCCGGAAAACGGCTATGCCACCTATATTATCCGGCCGGAAACCGTGGCCGACTTTGCCGAGGAGGATTTCAAGGAATCCCGTTTTTTGTTCAACGTGGCCGGAGACTACGCCACCACTTCCGAAGCGACCAGGCAGCGCCATGAACAATTCCTTGCACAAAATGCCGATCAGGCCCTGCAGCTGATAGAATTTTACAATCTGGCCGAGACCGGGGAAACCCGGATCATGTTCAACAGTGATTTTGAGCGGCCGCAACTGCCAATATTACGCAAAATCCTGGCAGACTACGGTTTCACCATTGTACGCGCCTGCTGGGAACCGTACCTGGGCAAGGATGCTGTCCCCTCCTCTATCTGCTCCATCTATATTTTGGGCGAACTCACCCGGGCCAAGGAAAACGAGGTAAAAACAGCCCTGCGCGATTTCCTCTCCTGTCCGGTCAAGAGCATTGACACCCTCTATCTACAGGGCGTCTTCACCTTCGATGAGATGCTCTTTGCCAGCAATGCCGTCGATTTTTGCCTCATGTTCATCTATCAGGAGAGCGAAAACCACTTAGACCGGGAACTGTTGGAGGCACTGAGCAACGACGATCAACGCGAAACCTTCAGCAAACGCCTGCAAAGCTCCAACCGCTCCATCTACACCCCAGTCTTGTTGGAAGAAGCGGTATCCAACAACCCGGATCTGCTCAAGATGCTCTACGCCATCTTTGCAGACAAGTTCGATCCACGCGTCAGCCAGCGTCTCAGCGATGCACAGCTCCAACTGAAGGAACAGGAGTTCAAGCGGTTGATCGCGGCTCGTTTTATCGATACCCCGCTGAACTACGACATCTTCCACTTCATGTTCAGGCTGATCACCAGTACTCGCAAGACCAACTTTTACAAGGCGGAAAAGCGTTCCTTTGCCTTCCGTTTCGACAACGACATTTTGGATCCCCTGGTATATCGCCAGTTCGTGCACGGTATTTTTTACGTCAATGGTCATTATGCCTGTGGCACCCATCTGCGGGCAGCGGATATCTCCCGGGGCGGACTACGTATGTTGCGGGTCAACCGCGCCAACTACCAGAGCACCCTCGACAACGCGGTGCTGCTCAACTATGCGCTGGGTCCGGTGGCACAGCGGCTGAAACACAAGGACATCTGCGAGAGCGGTGCCAAGGGCGTAGTTATTCCACACCCACAGTACGCCCGCTATACTCTGGAAGCGCTGATCGACTACACTGAGGGTATCCTCGACCTGATGCAGCCCGACCCACAGGTGGTGGATTATCTGGGTACGCCTGAGCTGATCTTTTTCGGGCCAGATGAAGGCACTGCCCCGCTCATGGATGCAGTGGCTGAAAACGCGCGCAAACGAGGCTACCGCCACTGGCGCACCATCACCACGGGCAAGACCATTGGTATTCCCCATGACGCCTTTGGTCTTTTGGATAGCGGCGAGGCCTTTGGTCTTTTTGACATGGACAGTCAGGGAGTTGAATTGCAGATCGAGGGCAAGCGTGAATTGTTGACCAACGATTTGCAGGTTATTTACGACCGCATTGGCGACCATATTCGCACCAGTGGCCTGACCACCACTGGCCTGATGAGCGTGTTCCGCACCCTGATCGCCCATGCCGGTGCCCAGGAAAAAGAGCTGAATTTGATGATGACCGGTGGCCCGGATGGCGATCTCGGCGCCAACAGCATCCTGTGCTATGCTGGCAAGATCTGTCTGATTGTGGATGGCGGCTCTGTCCTCTTTGATCCCGATGGCCTTGACAAGGTGGCCCTGCGGAAGATCGCCCTGCATCGTAACAGTAAGCCCCGGGCAAACTCCTTGGCCTTCCCTGTGGAAAAACTGGGTAAAAATGGCTTCAAGGTACCCATTGGCTCCAAAAACATCACCCTGCCCGATGGTCGTTTCATCGAAGATGGCACCCTGTTCCATCGCACCTTTCTCACCGATCCGGCCAACAGGGCACTGGTGGAGCAGGCCAATATTCGTGCCTTTACCCCCTGTGGTGGTTTCAAGGACACCATCAACCATGACAATGTGGAACAGTTTGCCAACCTGTTCCAGGAGCTGCGCTTTATTGTCGAGGGCGCCAATGTGTTCTTTGACGATGCGGCCCGCCGCTATCTGGCGCAGAACACCGAAATTATGCAGATCAAGGACTTCTCGGTCAACAAGGGTGGGGTATTCAGCAGCTCTGTGGGTGAAGTACTGACCGCCTTTCTCTTGCAGGAGCGCTATGAAGAGGTGCTGATCGACGACATCGAGGCCCGCTGGAACCTGGTACGCAACATTATGGATATGGTGGCGGAATTTACCCGCCTTGAAACAGAACTGCTCTTGGCCTGGCACAAGCAGGATCCATCCTGGCCCCTCTTTGAGCTCTCGAAACTGTCAAGCGAGCATATCTTTTCCTTCCAGGATTCCGTTGCGAACCGGCTACCCGATATTTTGGCAGACGATGAACTGGTCGAGCGGGTGCTGCAGCTGTATGTGCCTGCGGTGCTGCACGAAAAGCTCGGGCTCGATTTTATTCGTGCCACCCTCGACACCCCGGAACTCAGTGCGTACCGTGACGCCATCATTACCAAAAAGATCGCGTCCATGGCATTTTACCGATACGGGCTCGAGTGGAAAGCATACTTGCAACGGGCAGAAAAAGACCTGCTGCTGGCTATACGCTCTGCCCTGCAATAAACAAAAAATATGGAATGGACATGCTGCAAAATTACCTCCAGCAAGAAGCTGTCCGTCTAGCCCAAGGCATTCCGCCCCTGCCCCTGCATAGTGGGCAGGTGCGGGAATTGACGGACTTTTTGACCAGTGACCAGAAAAATCGGCAAGAAGAGAACAACGCCCTGGTTGAGCTGCTCGATACCAGGGTGGAGCCCGGAGTGTCGGAAGCGGCGCAGGTAAAGGCCCAATGGCTGGAGACTGTTGCCAATGGCTCGCTTCAGTGCACCGCCCTGACCCAGGAAATGGCAGTGACCATGCTGGGCCGCATGGGCGGCGGCTACAATGTGGCCGCCCTGTTGCGCCTGCTTGAACATGACGATTGCGCTGCCCAGGCTGCCGAGGCACTTAAGGGAATCATCAAGGTATACGAGGCCTTTGACCAGGTGGTGGCCCTGGCACAGCACAATCACCATGCCAAAGAGGTGCTCCTCTCCTGGGCGCAGGCCGAATGGTTCACCCAGGCCGAGCAATTGCCAGAACAACTGAACTTGCAGGTCTACAAGGTGGACGGAGAAATCAACACCGATGATTTTTCTCCAGGTAATCAAGCCCAGTCAAGGGCCGACATCCCGTTGCATGCCACCTTTTTTGGGTATAAACGCTTTCCAGACGGAGTGGCCACCCTGAACCAACTGCGGCAAGACGGTATCAAGGTGGCCTTTGCCGGTGATGTGGTGGGAACCGGCTCCTCACGCAAGTCTGCCATCAACTCGCTGGCCTGGTATATTGGTGAAGATGTGCCTGGCAGTCCGAACAAACGGCGCGGCGGCGTGGTGCTGGGCAAGGTGATCGCCCCCATCTTCTACGCCACGGCTCGCGATGCCGGGGTACTTCCCCTGGAATGCGAGGTGGAGCAGCTCAAAAGTGGTGAGCAGATTGTGCTGGAATTGCCTTCCCTCAAACTGTACAAAGCAAACGGCACCGCCATCGCAGTCAAGCCACCGCCTGCCACACTGCTCGACGAATATCGCGCCGGTGGTCGCCTGAATTTGATTATTGGACGCAACCTCACCCAGGCAGCCTGTAAGGTGCTCAACCTGGACGAACCAGACTGCTTTGCCGAGGCTCCCAGCCCGCAACCCAAGCCTGGCCAACAATTTACCCTGGCCCAGAAAATACTGGGGCGTGCCTGCGGCCTTGCCGGCGTGGTGCCGGGCATGCTCTGCGAACCAGTAATAACCACTGTGGGCTCCCAAGACACCACCGGGCCCATGACCGTGCAGGAATTGGAAGAACTGGCCTGCCTGCGCTTTAAGACCGATCTATACATGCAGTCCTTTTGCCACACCGCAGCATACCCCAAAAAAGGCGACTTGGCCCGCTGGCAGGTTATGGAGCAGGGTGCCATCAACCGCGGTGGGGTCAGCCTCAAACCAGGTGACGGGGTGATCCATCCCTGGCTCAACCGTATGCTCATCCCCGACACCGTGGGTACGGGCGGCGATTCCCACACCCGCTTCCCCCTGGGCATCTCTTTTCCCGCTGGTTCTGGCCTGGTGGCCTTTGCCGCGGCCCTGGGTTTTATGCCGCTGGAGGTGCCACCCTCGGTGTTGGTGCGCTTCCATGGCAGCCGCAGGCCTGGCATCACAGTGCGCGACATGGTCAATGCCATTCCCTGGTTTGCCATTAAAAAGGGGCTCCTCAGTGTGGCCAAGAAGGGTAAGAAGAACATCTTTGCCGGTGCTATTCTTGAAATCGAGGGCGTGGATGATCTGCGGGTAGAGGAAGCCTTTGAGCTAAGTGACGCCTCGGCCGAACGCAATGCCGCTGCCTGCACCATTGCCCTGCCCCTGGCCACGGTGCAGGAAAACGTGGCAGACAATGTGCTTCTACTCAAAAAAATGGTGGCAGACGGTTATGAGGATGCCACCGCCTTACAACGTCGCATTGCCGCCCTGGAGGCCTGGTTGGACAAACCTAGCCTGCTTGAGCGCGACGAGCAGCCCAGTTACGAGGCTGTGCTTGATATCGATGTGGATGAAATAACCGAGCCACTTTTGGCCTGCCCCAACGATCCGGATGATGTGCGGCCGCTCAGTGCAGTGGCAGGCACTGCCATTGACGAGGTCTTCATCGGTTCCTGCATGACCCACCTCTCGCATTTGCGCCGGGTGGCTCGTCTGCTGCGGGGTGCGCCCTATGCAGTAAGCCGCATGTGGATAGCACCATCTACTCGCATGGATGCCAAGGCCATCCAGGAAGAAGGTTCGCTGAGTATTTTTGCCGCGAGCGGAGCTCGCCTGGAAACACCAGGATGCAGTCTGTGCATGGGCAATCAAGCGCGGGTACGTCCCGGAGCAACGGTTATGTCCACCTCCACCCGAAATTTCGATAATCGCCTTGGCGACAATAGCCAGGTGTATCTGGCTTCCTCCGAATTGACCACCATCAGCGGTCTTTTGGGAAAAATTCCCACCCACACGGAATACATGCAGTGGATCGACGGTAAACTGCGAGCATAAAACACTTGCACAGATCTTCCCTTTCAGCAGGAGGTGGCAACCCTGTTATGACCAAAAAGAAGTTGAAGCAACATGTAATCAACCGGAACTGGTGCAAGGGTTGCGGCATCTGTGTCAGTCTTTGTCCCAAAAAGGTGCTTGAACTCGACGAGTTCGACAAGGCTGTGGCAGCGCACCCGGAGCGATGCATCACCTGTAAGCTCTGCGAAAAAATTTGCCCAGATCTGGCCATCACCGTGGAAACTGAAGGCGCTATAGAGGAGGCGCCTGCCCATGAGTGAACAGGTACGTGAGCAAGACATTCGCTTTGTACAGGGTAACGAGGCCTGCGCCCTGGCAGCCATGTATGCCGGACTCGACTTCTATGCCGGCTACCCCATCACCCCATCCACGGAAATTGCGGAAATCCTGGCGGAGCGCTTGCCCGCCATGGGCAAAAAATTTATCCAGATGGAGGATGAAATTGCCTCCATGTGTGCCATTATCGGCGCTTCGCTCACCGGCCACAAGGTGATGACCGCCACCAGCGGCCCGGGATTTTCCCTGATGCAGGAGGCCCTGGGCTATGCGATCATGGCGGAAATTCCCTGTGTGATCGTCAATGTGCAGCGCGGCGGCCCCTCCAC
>Ga0334888_1001166_pt1 | contig 36067 bp, 34 predicted proteins | sample GraSluR1_MG_FD_207227 | JGI IMG/M metagenome (GOLD analysis project Ga0334888, IMG submission 207227) | Sludge microbial communities from methane-producing bioreactor in Wageningen University, Netherlands - Granular Sludge_3_08-R1 | ecosystem: Engineered > Bioreactor > Anaerobic > Unclassified ...
AATCTGGATGATAATCGATGAGACATTTTCCGGGATTGTTTATAACCTTTGAAGGAATAGAAGGAACAGGAAAATCGACCCATGCCAAGCACCTTTTTGCTTTTTTAAAGGAAAAGAGATATCCAGTCCTTTTTACTGTTGAACCAGGTGGAACGGAAATCGGCAATCAAATTCGATCAATTCTTCTTCATCCTCAAACCGGGGAAGTTGATGCTGTAACCGAGCTTTTTCTTTTTGAAGCCTCGCGTCGGGAACATGTCTTACAAGTTATTCAGCCAGCCTTACAAATCGGAAAGATTGTTCTCTGTGTGCGTTTTTGTGACTCAACCATTGCCTACCAGGGATATGGTAGAGGTTTGTCGGTTGAGATGATTCAATACCTCAATAGTTTGGCCACCAATGGACTGGTGCCTGATTTAACCCTTCTTCTTGATATCGATCCCGAAGAAGGGTTAAGACGATCCTTTCATCATACCGCTCCGCAAGAGCTGCGTTTTGAAGAGGAATTCATGAAGAAAAAGGACGTTTTAGATTCCATACGGAGAGGTTTTTTTAAAATAGCTGAAGGAGAACCAAATCGATTTCAGGTGATATCTACTGTTGAATCAAAAGACGTTGTTTTTGAGAGAATAAAAAATTATGTATTAGCGGCTATTCAAGACAAAAAAAGGAGGAATGTGCCGTGAAGCCAACCTCTTTATTAATATGTGTCGTTCGAGATCAAGATGCTTTAAAGCTGGTTGATATCCTAAGAGAAAAGCAAATATCTTTTACCAAGCTGGCTTCTACTGGCGGATTTTTACGAGAGGGGAACACAACGCTCTTAATAGGAATCCACGAAGCAAAAAAAAATGAGGTTATTGATTTAATTAGGAGTCAGTGCGAACACCGGGAAGAATATATAGAATCTGCCATTCCGGTCAATGAACCAATCGGACCTTATGTTCCTCAACAGGTAAAAGTTATTCGAGGAGGAGGAGTATTGTTCGAAGTTCCCATCGAACGTTACGAAAGGTTTTAATTCGATGAGTTGGTCAGAGATCTGTGGGCATAAATTACAAAAGCAGTTTTTTCAACGAGTTTTTCAAAACCAATCCCAAAGTCATTCTTATCTTTTTTCTGGACCAGAAGGAATTGGAAAAACCACTTTCGCTTTTGAAATTGCCCGGTTGTTTAATTGTGAGCACCCATCTAATGATGGTTCCTGTGGCTCTTGCCAAAATTGCCGTCTGATCAACGCTGGAACCCATCCTGATGTCATATTGCTTTCTCCTCGGGAAAATAAAATTTTAGTGGAAGATGTACGAGATTTTATTTTTCGTTTAGGACTACAAAGAGTCTATGGGAAATTCCGGATTGGAATTGTTGAATCAACTGAACTATTTAGTAAAGAAGAAATACAAAATTGTCTTTTAAAAACAGTTGAAGAACCTCCAGAGAATAGCATAATAATTCTCCTTACTTCCCAGGTTCAGATTTTATTGCCAACTCTCCTTTCTCGATGTCAAAGGATCCATTTTCAATTATTAAATCAAGAAAGTATAAAAAAGTTCATCAAGAAAAAATATAATCTTACCGACCAAAAAGCTGGAGATATTGCCGAGCAATCACTGGGTCGTCTTCGGAATGCATTTGACTTAGCAGAAGGGAACCAACCTCTCATTGAGAAATCGTTTTTTTTGTGGGACTGGATTACGGGTGAAAATGAAATTTTTTCACTTGGTTCCTGGTTTATTGAAAATAAAGATAAAATAATTGAAATCTTTTCACAACTGGAATGGTACTTACGAGATATCATGATTTTTCAATTCATAGGAAGGGATGGCGAGCGAATCCTCAGCCATTCTGGTTTTAAAAAGCGGATTGTTGACGATTCAAATCGGCTGTCGCCAAGAATTATTTCTCGTTTTATCCTTGAAATTGAACAGTTAGAGAAGGATCTGAAGAGCAATCTCAATTATGATACCACTTTGTTGCATTTTGTTTTAATGGTAAGGGAGGAATTGAATAGTGCCCCGTGTTGTCGGAATCAAGTTTGAACATAATTTAAAAATGTATTTTTTTGAAACAAGAAATTTTGATTTACATTATGGCCAGAAGTGTGTAGTTGAGACGGTTTTAGGCTTGGAAATGGGTGAAGTAGTAAAAAGACCCTTTATTTGTGAAAATATTAAAAATAGTCTAAAGCCGGTTATTCGACCTGCTCGGGAAATTGATATTTTGCAGCTGAAAAGTAACCGGGAAAAGGAAAAAATTGCCTTTGAAATAGCGAATCAAAAAATCCAAGAACACCAGCTTTCCATGAAATTGCTAAGAGCTCATTATACCCTGGATAGGGGAAGATTAACTTTTTATTTTGGATCTGAGGAAAGAATTGATTTCCGAAATTTAGTTAAAGATTTAGCGGCTATTTTCCGAACCCGGATTGAACTTCGCCAGATGGGGGTTCGAGATGAAGCAGGGATGATTGGAGGGTGCGGAATGTGCGGTCGTGAGTTGTGTTGTAGCACTTTTCTTATCAATTTTGAACCAATATCGATTAAAATGGCTAAAGAGCAAAACTTGGCCCTCAATTCGGCAAAAATTTCTGGAGTCTGTGGCCGATTAATGTGTTGCTTGTCTTTTGAGTATTCTCAATATAAAAAATTGATTTACCAACTTCCCAAAAAGGGGAGTAAAATTTTAACACCTCAGGGATTAGCTAAAATTCTTGAAATAGATATTTTTAAGGATATGATTCGCCTGGAACTCGAAGACGGGAAAGAGATATGTATTAATGAAGAAGAATACAACCGTTTCTTCCTTTAGTTCTTTTTCTGATAGGAAATTGGAAGGATAAAGGGTGGTGGAAAACCGTGGGAGAAGCGCAGGTTCAAAAAGCAACCTGGTATCAAGGCTTAACAGCGGAACAAGAAAAAATCTGGTTTGAAGAACAAATACGACAGTGTGAAAAAGACATTATCCGATTTGCCTGTCATATTACTGGTAATATGGAAAAAGCCAAAGATTTAATACAAGAAGCTTTTCTAAGAGCCTATAAGTATCGCTATAGTTATAACGACAAATATCCTTTTCGAAATTGGCTTTATGCCATTCTTTTAAATATTCACCGTCATAACTGTAAAAAAGAAAAGCTTTTTAAGACCATTATTCCTTGGAAAAATTCCGATGATGAAGAGCAGGATGCTTGGGATTTTATTGAAAGCGAGGAAGAAGGTCCCGAAGCGAAAACTTTAAAAAAACAGCTGGTTGTTGATATTGAAAAAGCCATTCAAAAGCTTCCCCTGAAAATGAGAGAAGTAATCGTTTTGTGTGACATGATTGGGTATTCCTATGAAGAAGCTAGTGAAGTTGTTCATTGTCCATTGGGGACAATTCGGTCGAGACTCCATCGAGCCCGTCGTCAAGTTCAAAAGGAACTGGAAATTAAGTATGGAGAAGATTTGCTCACTTCTTGGAGTTGAGAATTATGGAATGTGAACGGATTAGAAAATTACTTTCAGCTTATCTTGATGGTGAGCTGTCTGAAGAAGAACGTAAAGAAGTGCGAAAGCACCTTTTTGTCTGTTCTCGATGTGAATTGGAATTCATGAAAATTCGAAATATGAAGGGATTGATTATCCAATTTGGGCAATCTTTTGAACCAAAAGTTGACTATGGCATTCATTATGAAGCTTTCCAATCTCAAATAAACGGACGACGATTGAAAGAGATTCTCCTTTTTTCAGTTTTGGCCTGTATTATTATCCTTCTTTTTGTTTTTTTTCTCCCTATTTATAAAAACATTATACCAGGATCGAATACTGATGCATCGATTGGGGAGATACATCGCAATCTTACCGGCGATAGCTATGACGTGCCCAAAAACTCAGGGAGAGTCGTGGTTAATTTTCTAAAACAAGTTACAAATGACTGGGAATGAAAAAAACATCTCTATTTATTGGGTTTATTATTCTTCTTCTGGTTTCTTTTTTTACTATCAATTCCTCTCAAGCTCGCATTTTGAGTCCTGAAGAAGGTCGACTTTTTTTAAAACGTATTATCCAGAATAGTACTGCCCATAGTTATTGGGGAATTTGGAAACTTACTGATTATACAGGTGAAAGTGAAAGCATTTTCTATGAGGTGGTGTATATTCCCCGCTTTGGTTTTGGCTGGATAAATCTTGATAATCCCCATCATTATATTATTGGTGATGGGACTTATCGTTTTATTTACGATGAAGAGAAGCAAGTGATTACTGCTGTATATCCCGGCTTTGATCTTCCTTTCCTTCCTCTGGGAGAAGATAATATTGATATATTAGTTTCAAATTATTTGATTGATGTTGAAGAAGATGTCGTGATGATCATTTCTCGTGAAAATAATCAGGTGGTGAAGTCTTTTCTTTTGGACGAAAGCCAAGCGCTCATCAGCCAAACTTATTATTCTAAAAACGGACAGGTGGTAAAACGGGGGGAATATGTTTATCGCATCGACTACCCCGATGATGAACGAATTTGGAAAATTTTCCAAATAATGGATCAAGTCATTCAGAAGAAAAATAATTTCCCTGAGGTTCTTTTTAATCGGAAACGAATGTTGATTCCTCGTTTGTTACCTCCCGGTTATTCTTTGCGTCGATCTTATCTTGTTGAAGGTGATCAGGGAAAAATGTACCAAATGGTATTTAGCGATGGGATAAATTTTTTCTCTTTGTTTCAAACTCTCTTATCTCCCCATTCAAAATATACCAGCCGACTTCGAAAAATCGTTATTAAAAAAGATGGAGAGCTGACTACTCTTATCGGAGAAAAAATGGGGAGACAAATTTTTTTGGTTGGAAACTTGAGTCATGAAATTTTGAGTGAGATATTTGAATCAATTGCTGATGAAGGAGGTTGATGATATGAATAGAAAAATAAAGTTTGAGTTTTTATTATGCTTTAGCGTTTTAATTCTCTTTTTATTAACCGGTTGGGTTCAGGCTGTCAATTCAATCATACCTGAAGAAACCAATCTGGTAGCTGATATTGTTGAAAAAGTCGGACCGTCAGTGGTGTATGTTGATACACTTTCTTATAAGACCTATCGGAATCCCCTTTCACCTTTTTTTAATGACCCCTTTTTTCGAGATTTTTTTGATATTTTCCCTCAACCAGAAGAAAGGAGAATCCCTCAAAAAGGATTAGGCTCGGGATTTATCTTCCGATCTGATGGGTATATTCTCACCAATGAGCATGTTATTCAAGGTGCTGAACAAATTAAGGTTACTCTCAAGGACGGCCGGGAGTTTGATGGAAAGGTAATAGGTTCCGATCCATTAACCGATATTGCGATCATAAAAGTGGATGCAACCGATCTTCCTGCCCTTCCTTTGGGTGATTCAGATCGAGCCCGAGTGGGAGAATGGATGATTGCCATCGGAAATCCTTATGGTTTGTCGCATACGGTAACGGTTGGCGTTTTGAGTGCAAAAGGGAGACCAATATATTCCGGAGACTCAGGAAGAGAATATGAGAATTTTTTACAAACCGATGCTGCCATTAACCCTGGTAATAGCGGAGGACCACTATTGAATATTAAAGGCGAAGTTATTGGGATTAATACTGCTATCCTTCCTTATGCCCAAGGAGTTGGATTCGCCATCCCCATCAATATGGCAAAAAGTTTATTAGATCCATTAATTGAAACTGGCAAAGTTGTTCGTTCCTGGGTAGGGATTTATCTACAGGATATCACTCCGGATATGATTCAACAATTTGGGCTCAATGAACCAAAAGGCGCTTTAATTGCCGATGTTGTTCCAAATAGTCCAGCTTCGAGAGCCGGTATTCAACGCGGGGATATAATATTAAAAGTTGATGATGAAGAAATTGTCAATGCTGCGGTATTTCATGCCGCAATTCAAGATAAAAAACCTGGAATACAATTGACATTGTCGGTTTGGAGAGACAACCAAGCCAAAGAAATTACCGTAATCTTAGAAGAGTTGGTTACCGAAGGAGGAGTTGAATCAGCCCTATCTCCAGACCTTCAATTTGGTTTTGAAGTTGGAGAAATCACCTCAGAATTAACCAGAAAATATAATTTAAGAACGAAGTCTGGAGTAGTGATCATTCGAATCGACTCGCAAGAAATAATCGAAACCGGTTATTTACGAGAGGGAGATGTCATTCTTCAGCTCAATCGTCAGACCATCAGAGACCTTCAGGGCTGGAATGCCGCTTTGACAATGGTTGAGCCCGGCGATACTATAATTCTATTGGTAAATCGAAGAGGGCGTACTTTTTTTGTACCAGTGGAAGTGAAAAGTTCTAGCTTATTAGTCCCATGAAAAAATTTTCGGAGTGGGGCAATTTTTTTATTTGCCCCACTCCTATTGGAAACTTGGGAGACATTACCTACCGTACAGTATCGGTACTCAATCAGGTGGATCTGATTGCTTGTGAGGATACCAGGGTATCGAGAAAGCTTTTGCAACGCTATTCAATTCAAAAACCTTTATTTTCCTATCATGCCCATAATTACCAAGCTGCAATTCAAAAGATCCTTACCCACCTTAAAAGCGGGGAAAGCGTCGCTTTAATTACTGATGCTGGAATGCCAGGAATTCAAGATCCAGGAATGGAAATTGTAAATCAACTGGTTCAAAATCAAATTGACTTTGAAGTGTTGCCAGGTGCATCAGCAGTCTTACCGGCTGTGGTTTACTCAGGATTTTCTTTAAACGGTTATCTTTTTTTAGGTTTTCTTCCCAAATCAGGAGGAGAAAGGAAAAAACAACTGGAGCAATCACTTTTTTCTCCCCAAGCCGTTGTTTTATATGAGTCACCCAAGAGAATCCTGACCACCCTTCAAGAAATTCAAAGCCTGGTTGGAGAAGAAAGAAAGGCAGTTCTCTGTCGTGAATTAACAAAAATTCATCAAGAGATAATAAGAGGTACTTTAAAAGAGATAATTGAAATATTAAATCAGAGGAAAACCATTAAAGGTGAAATGGTATTGGTGCTGGAGGGTATAGTTGTTGACGAAAAAAGAATTTTACCTTTGATCCAGAATTGTATCAAACAACTTTTATTTACTGGTCATTCTGAAAAAGATACAGTAGAATTGACCAGTGTTATTTTCGGACTTAAAAAAAATAGATTAAAATTCGAGGTCAAACATCAAATAGATCTTTTGGGTGAGGGGGAAAGAAAAAGAATTTAGTTAGATTAAACCTCAAAATATTGATTAAAAATACATATCTTGAAGTGAACTTTAATACCTCTTTTTAAACATTACAGAATTGATTTTATTCTTAAAAATTGGTTTAATGAATTCGGTACAGGAGGTGTTTCGTATTAAAGCGCACCGCGAATCTGCCGAAATTATTTTATTTTTGGTCGCCCTTTCTTCCCTTTTATTTTTAATTGGAATTATTGTCGTACTCTTTGTTGAAGGACTGCCTACCTTTCGTGAAGTTTCGCTCTCACAGTTTCTTTTTGGAAGACGATGGTACCCAACATCAGAACCCCCTCGTTTAGGAATTCTCCCTCTAATCCTTGGATCCCTTTGGGTGACTATTGGTGCGTTAATTTTTGCAATTCCTTTAGGCCTTTTTTCAGCAATATTTCTTGCCGAGCTTTGTCCAAAAAAGCTGAGAGAAATCTTAAAACCGGTTATTGAAATGTTAGCCGGTATTCCTTCGGTGGTTTATGGTTTTTTTGGTATGGTCATTCTCAGCCCACTTTTAAAAGACCTTTTCTCTCTTCCCACCGGTCTGACTGCTTTTACTGCCTCGATCATATTGGGAATAATGGCCATTCCTTCAATAGTGAGTACAGCTGAAGATGCAATTAGTTCAGTTCCCAAGAGTTACCGTGAAGCTTCTTTTTCGATTGGAGCGACTCATTGGGAAACCATAAGAAAAGTTGTTATACCTGCTTCTTATTCAGGCTTAGGGGCAGCGGTGATTCTTGGTGCAGGGAGAATCATTGGTGAAACCATGACAGTGTTGATGATTGCCGGTGGAGCAGCGATAATTCCCACCAGCTTTTTTCAGCCGGTTCGAACCATGACGGCAACCATAGCAGCTGAAATGGGAGAGGCACCGGTAGGTAGTCTTCACTATCATTCGTTATTTGCTATTGCGATTGTTTTATTTCTCATCACTTTTCTTTTAAATATTTTAGTCGATCGATTAGCTCAAAAATACCATACCCGGGTGAGATAAATTGGATATTCGCTTAAAAACGAAGTATTTATCACAAAAAATCTGGTTTTTTATCTTTTTTCTCTCCATAGCCACTATTTGTTTTGCCCTGGGTTTTATCATTTATTTTTTAGTTGTTCGAGGGTATAAAGTAATCAATTGGGAATTTCTCACCGCTTTACCTTCCCGAGGGATGACCGAAGGAGGAATTCTTCCAGCAATCGTTGGGACGCTTTATCTCATAATCGGCAGTATTGTTGTTTCTCTTCCTCTTGGAGTTTTTTCAGCGGTGTATTTAGAAGAATATGCCAAACCATCGCCAACGGTTACGCTGCTCCGATTAGCAATTCATTGTTTAGCTGGTGTTCCTTCGGTGGTTTTTGGCTTATTTGGTTTGGGAATATTTGTTAAATTATTTGGATTTGGAGTCTCTCTTCTCTCTGGATCGCTTACCTTGGGGATTATGGCTCTACCGATAGTCATTACTTCGGTAGAAGAAGCGTTAAAAACTGTACCACTTTCCTTTCGAGAAGCTTCTCTGGCACTTGGTGCAACCAAATGGGTGACAATTCGACGGGTTGTACTTCCAGCTGCGCTTCCTGGTATATTAACCGGATTAATTCTGTCGGTTGGTAGGGTCGCTGGTGAAACCGCCCCCATTTTATTCACAGCCGCAGCTTTTTATGCCCGAGGGCTTCCTCGCTCTATTTTTGACCGGGTTTTAGCGCTTCCCTATCATATATACGGTTTAATGACCGAAGGTACTCGCCCCGAAAAACAAGTACCAATTGCCTATGGTACTGCTTTGGTCCTTCTAATTATGGTTCTCTTAGTTAACTTTTTAGCCATATATCTCAGGCGGCGATCAAGATCAGCTCGAAAGTGGTGAAAGTATGGATAAGGATGAAAGCAAATTAAAAGTATTAAATTTTAATGCCAATTTTGGAGAGAAGCAAATATTATACGATATTAGCCTTGAAATACCAGATAATCGGGTTACAGCAATAATTGGTCCATCGGGGTGTGGTAAGTCAACTTTATTACGCAGTGTTAATCGCATGAACGACTTTATTGAAAATTTTTTAATTCGTGGTGAAATCATTTTTGAGAATCAGAATATATATGGAGAAGAGGTTGATCCAGTTGAGCTCCGACAGAGAATAGGAATGGTTTTTCAAAGACCAAATCCTTTTCCAAAAAGTATTTTTGAAAATATTGCTTATGGACTTCGAGTTCAAGGTTGGAAGGATCGCCAGGCAATTGCTGAACAGGTTGAAAAAAGTTTACTGGCAGCTGCGCTATGGGATGAAGTGAAAGATCGTTTAAATTCATTGGCATTTGATCTTTCAGGAGGTCAACAGCAACGGCTTTGTATTGCTCGAGCTATTGCGGTTGAGCCAGAAATACTTCTCATGGACGAACCAGCTTCAGCCTTGGATCCAATCGCTACAGCTCGAATTGAAGAGCTCATCAAAGATCTCAAGGAGAAATATACCATTGTGATCGTTACTCATAATATGCAGGAAGCTGCTCGTACCTCGGATTATACCGCTTTTCTCTTATTGGGACGATTGATTGAATATGGGTTGACTGATCAAATTTTTACCAACCCCCAAAAGAAAGAAACCGAAGAATATCTCACCGGTCGATTCGGTTGATAATGAGGTGAATCATATGAAGTTCCGATTCTTTTCCTGGTTGTTGGGAATGTGCCTGGTTTTTTCCCTGGGATTTTTTTCTGTATACGCCCAAGAGGCGCCTACTATCGCTATTCTTCCACTTTCGATGAGGGATGAAGTCGATGGATATTTAGGTTATTATCTTCGAGACCTCATCAAAGATGCTCTTGATGATATGGAACAGGTTGAAGTCATTGATAACATCATGATTGATGAGATCTTACGTGAATCAAAAATTCCTCGAGATGTAGTTCTCGTTCAGTCGATGGCTCAAGTTTTGGGAAAAAGAATCGGAGGAGATTATTTACTGAGTGGGTCCTATCGGATTCGTCAACTGGGGGATAAAGAGCGTTTAGTTGTGAGTGTGCGCCTTTTTGATTTGAACCAAGAAGTCATGATTGATTTAAAAAGTAATGTTTTTGATATCAACAATCCCGATGAGTTTCGACAGCTGATTGTTCCCGAGGTTCTAAAATCACTTAATATTGATTTTGCTTTATCCGTTGAACCGTTTCGTTATGAAACCCAATTGATCTTTCCTCTCTATCGTGCTGTTGAGAAAATGGATGAAGCGCTTCGGACCTATGGAAGCGCTCAATTTCCCGATAAACCACTCTGGAAAGAGGCTTTTGCCGAAGCTCAAGAAACCATTGATGCTGTCCCAGAATATTTAGAGAGCTACTATTATCTCGCCTATATGTACCAAAAAACTGGATGGTTGGCAAAAGAAGTCGAAACTTGGATGGAGTATGTCAAGCTCCTTGAAGGTTCGGGAAAGGGAAAAAACTCTATACAAAGAGCGTCTCGGGCCTATTTAAGATTAGCGAATTCTTACCTATCTCAAAAGAAATATGATATGGCTGAGCAGAGCATTAATCAGGCTTTACAGATAAACCCGGATATCGCAGAAGCCTATTTTCTTTTAGGCAAAATTGCTTATGACCAAGGAAAGTCAGCCCAAGCACAGGAATATTGGAATAAAGCCTATTTCTTGGATCCATCTCTCAAGGAAGCCCAATATTTTGCTGGTGAAGCTGGGAAAGCGGCAGTCTATGGGAAGGATGCTTATGAATCCTACCGAACCGGTTATACTTATTATGCCAATGGCGATCTCAAAACAGCTGAAGGATACTTTCGCAACGCCACCCAATTAAATCCGGACATGAAAGAAGCCCAATATTGGTTGGGGAGAACCCTTTACGATCTGGGTAAATTGGCCGACGCCGAAGTGACCTGGAGGAAGGTTATTGAAATAGATCCCTTTGACAGTCAGGCAAAACGCTTCTTAGAAAGAACTATTCAAGAAAAACAATATGGGAGAAATGCTCTGAGCCAATTCCGTCAGGGTTTTGATCTCTATCAAGAAGCAAAATATGCTGAAGCAATTCCCTATTTTGAAAGAGCCGTTCAGGAAAGCCCTCGTTTTCCCGATGCTCATGAATATTTAGCCCGTTCCTATTATTTGTTAGGACAAAAGGATAAATACTTAAAAGAAAGAGAAAAAAGTCTGAATCTCATCGAACAACCGGCTGATAAGGCCTGGCAATATTATTTAGTCGGGTATGAACTTTTTTCTTGGAATGAAAAAGAAAAGGCCATTGGTTACTTACAAAAAGCGGTAGCCGTGGATGATCGTTTGTCGGAAGCTCATCTTCTATTGGGTGAAATATACGGAAGCATGAATCAATGGAAACAAGCTGCTTATCATTATACCCAAGCCAGTTCTGTCCCCGAAAATAATACCGAAGAAGACCAATCCTCGGTATTGTGGGGAGCGAGTGTTTCATACGTTCAGTTGGGAGAATGGGACAAAGCACTTGAATTCCTCAATGAGCTGGTAAAGAAATATCCTTATGCCGATTTTATTGAAGAAGCAGAGTCATTACGGATTGAAGCGATGGTAAAAATGGGCCAATATCGCGACGCCCGGGTCAGTGTGCAACAATTTCAGTTACGTTTTCCATCGGGACGCTTTCGAGAAAGAGTGCAATTTTATTATGCATTTAGCTTTTATCAAGAAAAGCAGTGGAAAGAAGCTGTTCAAGCCTTAGAATCATTCCATAAAAGTTATCCTCAAAGTCAATATCGGAAAGAAACCTTAGAAGCGTTGGGTTATTCCTATCGAAACTTGGGACAAGAAGAAAAAGCTCGGAGTTATTTTTCTCAAGTCGAAGGTCAGGAAAATGCCTTTTTGGTAGCTGATACTTTCTATCGAGAAAAAAAATGGCAGCAAGCTCTGTCATCATTTTTAGAATACCTGCAAACTACTCCCCAAGGTCAATATGTCCAGGAAGCCAGATTAAAACTGGCCTCATGCTATTTAGAGACCAACCAGGTTGAATTGGCTGAAAAATTGGTTAACGAGATAGCTGGTTCGTTAGACGCTAAGTTTCAACTGGATTTCCTACGCCTCACTATAAAGCTGGCTTATAAAAAAGGGAATTGGCAGAAAGTGGTTGAGGGTGTTGGTCAATTAGAAAAGCAGTCCGGGACGCTCGACCTGGAATATTTATACCTTTTAGCTTGGTCCCAGGTAAAATTAGGAAAAGAATCAGAAGCGAGAGAGTTGTTGGAAAAAGCGGATTTGAATCCCGATGAGATCCTTTCTGATCCGGAAATTGAAAAAATAAGCGATATTATGGATACTCTTCAATCGGGTGATTATCCTTCGGCGATATTACAACTAAAAGAACTCATCACCGAAGGAGTAAATTCTGAGAATAGCGCTATAGTTCATTTTTTATATGGAAAAGCTTTATATTTTAATGGAAATTATGATGAGGCTATCCAATACTTAAAAGAAGCAGTTGCTGCCGGAAACAAAGACTATCTGGAAGAGGCTTACTTTTATTTAGGTGATATTGCCTATAAGGAAGAGAATTGGTCAGAAGCAGCTCAATGGTACCAAAGGTTGACCACCCAGGATAATCTTGACCTTCTCTGGCGACTGGCGACTTCGTTAGAAAAATTGGGGAAAAAGGATCAAGCTCTTGATATTTATAAAAAATTAAAAGGCGACAATGCCTATTCTGAACGAGCTGGCATTATTGTTTTGGAAACTTTATACGATCAGAAAAAATATCAGGACTTTTTAAAGGAAGCCACAGAATATTTAGAGAACCATCCCGATTCGGTTCAAAACGAAGAAATATTATATATGACCGCTTGGTCGGCTTATTATTTAGGAAATGCTCCTGAAGCATTGGAACGGATATCTCTTTATCAGGATAAATACCCTCAAGGGCAATATTTCGATGAATTGGAGTCATTAGCAGTCGATCTTATGATTGTACAAAAGAATTATCAAGATGTCCTTCCCAAATTATTTACTTTAGAAAATAAACTCAAAGGAGAAAAATTGGAGTATACTTGGTATCGTATTGGAAGTGTCTATTTAAAATTAGAAGGACATGATCGAGCGGCTTTCTATTTTGAAAAATTATTAGGAAATGTGAATGGGAAATACTATACTCGGGGTGGATATTTAATGGGTGTTTGTCTTGAATACTTAGAACAACCGGAGACCGCCTTGAAGTTTTATCATCAGATTGTTGAAAGCGGCTTAAAAGACGAATGGGTTGAAAATTCACAGAAACGAATCAGTCTATTGACTGAGGATTAAACAGAGGATACACTTATGCTGATTCTTTCTCCACAATGCAGGAGGTTTCATTGATGCAGATATTTACTGTAATTGGCAAGGGCGGATTAATCATGTATCCGATCGTGGCCTCATCGGTTATTTTCTTAGCAGTTTTTATCGAGAGGTGGTATGTTTTACGGCATTCAAAAGAAAGAGTAAAGAGATATTTAAGGGCGTTGAGAAAAGCTATTAATCAAAGAGACTTGCGGAACATTGTTGACATTAGCCAGAAAAATCCTGGTCCAGCATCGCGGATTATCATGGCAGGTATAAAAAAATATCTGAATGGTGTTCCTCGGGAAGCAAAAGAAGCAATGGAAGCTGTAGCCATGCAGGAGTTTCCTTATTTTGAAAAGCGCTTGGGAGTGCTATCGACTATTGCGAGTGTTGCCCCGTTATTAGGGTTGCTTGGAACGGTTACTGGAATGATTCGAACTTTTAATGTTATTGCCTCGATTGGAGTGGGAAAACCAACCGAAATGGCAGGAGGAATCTCTGAAGCATTGATAACAACTGCTGCTGGATTATCAGTCGCTATTCCTACGGTTATTGGTCACTACTATCTTTCCCAGATTGCCGAAAGCATTATGAACGATATTGAAAAAGCCAGTTCAGAGGTTTTAGATATTATTGAAGAGCTTAGAATTAATAATGGAAATGAAGGAGTAATCTTCGAGGAAACCAAGAGCCCAGAAGGAGTTGAGGAGAATGTTCCGATTTCGACAAAAGAAACCGAGGCGCCAGCCTGAAATTAACCTCACTCCGATGATCGATGTGGTGCTCCAATTAATAATATTTTTTATTGTAACCACCACGTTCATCAGCATTGAAAGTGGGGCCAAGGTGAATCTTCCCTCGGCAGATTTTTCCAAAATTGAGGAAGTCAAGACTATCACTGTAACCATAACCGAAAACAACATGCTCTATGTCAATGGTGCTCTCGTTGATGCCAATGAGCTTCCCTCGGCGGTTGTGGTGGCATTGCGTAATGAACCAGAGGCGACAGTCATTGTAGAGGCAGATAAGCAGGTTTTGCACGGAAAAGTTGTTTCGGTCATGGATATTCTTAAAAAGGCCGGAGCTGAGAAAATAGCCATCGCCACTCAACCGACCAAAGAAGAATAATTATGAATAATTTTTTAATTAATGAAAAAAAGGTTTGGACTTTTTCCCTAACCTTATCAGTTATTATTAATCTGGTTATTTTGGCTGCAATATCTATCTATTGGTTATCGATAAAATACGAACCTCCTCTTCAAGATGAACCTATGGTGATTCAGGTTTTAGAAATACCATCCACACATAAGCCAGTAACAGTTGCTCCAGTTGAAGAAGCCAATATTGCCGAACTGAATCCTTTAAAGGATATTCAAAATCAAGATGTTAATAATGAGCCTCAGATACAAAGCGAGATAGCGACTGAAGTTCAGCAAAAAAAAGAACAGGTTACCATCCCAAAACCACCAATTGACCTTCCCGACTCGGAAATGATTTCTGAATCGGGATCACCTTCGGGAGCAAAATTAGTGAATCCAGGAGAAAATATCGATGTTCCAGAAGATTTAAAATGGCAGGGAGTTGAAGCCGAAAACACCCTGAAAGCCCAGTTTGAAAGATCTGGCCAATCAACCCGTTTAGCCCGTTTGGCTGAGGAAGGAGCAGAAAGGATAGAAAGTACGGTTGGTGAAACATTGGCTACCGGTGAGCTGGCTATACCAACTGGTCAGGTTGAAAAAAAATCTCCCTTTTCTAAACGGCCGATTTCAGTCATAATTGAAAATGCCCCCGCGGCACGACCTCAAGCCGGGCTCAGTAAGGCAGATATCGTCTATGAAATTATGGCTGAAGGTGGAATCACTCGGTTCTTGGCAATATATAACGAAGGTGTAGCGGATAATGTTGGTCCGGTTAGAAGCGCTCGTCCCTATTTTGTGATGAAAGCTGCTGAACATAATGCCATATTTGCACATGCCGGCGGCAGTGTTGAAGCGTATGTCTATATGAAGGAAATGAACATTGATACTATCGATGAATTTAAATTCTTTCAAGCTTTTTGGAGAAGTAAAGATCGAAAAGCCCCTCACAATCTCTACACCTCGATTGCTAACCTCAGAAATCAAGCCCAGCGGTTAGGTTATAATAAACCGGTGAAAGGAGGAGGGGGATTCCAAATACGAACACCCCAAGAAGCCTTAGGAACTGAAGATGCTTCTCAGGTGGAAATCTTGTATGCTGGTGATTATCGAGTAAAATATACCTGGGATCCTGCCCAAAGAATCTATCGAAGATATATCAATGGAAACCCCCATGTCGATTCTTTGAACGGTCAACAAATCAAAACTCCCAATCTAATCATTCAAATTACCGAGCAGAAAGTGAAAGATGAAGAAGGTCGAATAGAAATAACTTTTGTTGGGAAAGGTACTGGATGGATTTTATTAGATGGGAAAGCAGCTGCAATACGCTGGGAAAAGAATTCTATAGGAGAAAAAACCAACTTTTATTATGCTGATGGAAGGGACTTGAAAATTAACCCCGGGGCGCTATGGATAGAAGTGGTCAGTACCCAGAATAAGGTGGCGATGTAATGCACAGTGTTATATTTAGAATTGGTCAATTTCCTGTTTATGCCTATGGCTTTTTTTTAGGCGTGGCTTTTTTGGTGGGTATTTATTATGCCTCAAGGCGAGCTCCTGGTTATGGAGTTGCTCCCGATGCAGTGGTTGAAGTCAGTGTGCTCTGTATTTTTGGGGCCATCATTGGGTCTCGCTTAGTTTTTGTTCTCCTCAACTGGGATATTTACCGTGATAACCTCATTCATATCTTTTTAATCCGTGAAGGTGGTCTGACTTTCTATGGTGGTATTTTTGGAGCAATTTTTTTAGCAATTCCTTATATTATTTATAAAAAATATTCTTTACCGGCTTTATTTGATATTTGCACTCCGGCTATAGCTCTGGGCTATTCCATTGCTCGAATTGGTTGTTTTCTCAACGGTTGTTGTTACGGTCGAGTTTGTTCCTATACTCATTTTCCTCTTGGGGTTCATTTCCCTGCTTTAGAGGGGTGGAGATATCCAACTCAAATCTATGCGGTGGGGTATTCTCTTCTGATCCTCTTTTTTTTACTGAAACTGGAGAAAAAAAAGGTTTTTCGTGGAGAGCTCTTTTTTGATTATCTGTGGATGTACGGGATCGCTCGTTTTTTCATTGAGTATTTTCGTGAAGAGCCCTTTTCGGTTTGGGGAATCATGACTGCAGCTCAATTTGCTTGTATATTAATAATTATAATTGCTCTTATTCTACGAGAGATATTGAGAAGACATGCTATCCAACGATCTCAGGAACATTCTTGAAGCGTATCTCCAGTTTTTGTATTGGGAAAAAAGACTTTCTGATAACACGATTCAATCCTATGAGCAGGATTTGGAGCAATTCGTTGTTTTTTTGGAAAAAAAGGGTATGGTATCTTTTTCCCGACTCGATCAGGATATAGTTGAAAAATTCCTACGATATGAAGCCAAGCGCGAAATAGCTCCTGCTTCACTTAGCAGGAAAATTTCAGCCCTCCGTACCTTTTTCCAATATTTGATCCGTGAGAAAATGAGTCCTGAAAATTGTGCCAAGCTTATCGATTCTCCTCGTTTTCAGAGAAAAATACCCGATGTTTTAGATGAAGTTGAAATCGAATCCTTATTGAACGCTCCGGATTTGACTAAACCGATTGGAATTCGAGACCGAGCTATTTTAGAATTATTATACGCCAGTGGATTGAGGGTAAGCGAATTAACCTCTCTGGAATTTTCACACCTTGATTTGGAAAATTCTATGTTACGGCTTTGGGGCAAAGGCTTTAAGGAGAGGATGGTACCTTTTGGCGAGGAAGCCAGCGAAGCGTTGAAGCGATATTTTCAGCAGGCAAGAGAACAAATATTAAAGGAAAAACGAAGTCGGTCGATTTTTGTCGGAGCCTCCGGTCAACCTTTAACCCGGCAAAACATTTGGGTAATGATTAAGAAATACTCCCGAAAAGCTGGAATTGAGAAGACTGTAACACCGCACACTCTTCGACATACCTTTGCCACCCATTTGTTGGAAAACGGAGCTGATTTGAGAGTTGTGCAGGAGTTTTTGGGACATTCCGATATCGTGACTACTCAAATCTATACTCATATTAGTAAAAAAATCCTTCGTGAAGCATATGCCCGTTCATTTCCCAGAAAATAATAATCAAGTTTTTTTAAAACCCAAGGATTACCAATAATATTTGCTTTTTACCAAGTGTGACAATTATAATTTTGAAGGGGTGTTTTTATGGAGAATTTACGTTCAAAAATTGAAGAAAGTGCTCATTTCATTCAAGAAAGAATTGATTTTTCTCCTGAAATAGGCATTATCTTGGGAACTGGTTTAGGAGCTCTTGCCGATGATATCGAGATTGATCGAGTTATTTCCTATGATGAAATTCCCTGGTTTCCAGTTTCCACAGTTGAAAGCCATCACGGAAATTTAATTATCGGTGAATTATCAGGAAAAAAGATCGTTGCTATGCAGGGAAGATTTCACTATTATGAAGGATACTCGATGAAACAGGTTACCTTCCCGGTTCGGGTTATGAAAGCACTGGGGATTAAGGTATTAATTGTCAGTAATGCCGCCGGTGGAATGAATCGGAATATGCAGCGCAGTGACTTGATGATTATTTGTGATCACATCAACCTTTTAGGTGACAATCCACTTCGTGGTGAAAATGACCCGGAGTTGGGACCACGATTTTTGGATATGTCAAATGCCTATGACCCTGATCTTATTCAATTGGCTCAACAAATCGCCCTTGAAAAGGGGATATATGTTATGAAAGGTGTCTACGCTGCTCTTGCTGGACCAAACTTTGAAACTCCTGCTGAATATCGTTTTTTGATCTCAATTGGTGCTGATGCGGTTGGAATGTCAACGGTGCCCGAAGTTCTCGTAGCTCGTCATTCCGGCATGAAAGTTTTTGGAGTATCTTGTATAACCGATCTAGCAATCGATGGGTTTATAGAACCGGTATCTCATGAAGTCGTCATCCAGGCGGCTAATGAAGCTCAACCAAAACTTAAACTTCTCATTCGGGAATTAGTGGGCAAAATAAACTTCGCATGAATTCACAACTATGGATTGCTCTTTTGAGTTTTTCTCCAATTTCAGAAATTAGAGGATCTTTACTGTATTGGGCATCTAATCCGGTTATTCCTTTCTGGCAAGCTCTTCTTATTTCTATTTTATTCAATCTTCTTCCATTTTTTGTAGTGATGTTTTTTCTTAATGCTATCCTTTCGATATTTTTACGATTTCAATGGTTTCAATCACTCTGGGACAGACTGGTGGTCAGCACTCGGAAGAAATTTCAGAAATATGAGAAATGGGAGCAGATCGGCTTGGCTTTTTTTATCGGAGTTCCACTTCCTATTACCGGGGTATGGACGGGCTCTTTGATATGCTTTTTAATGGGATGGCCATTAAAAAGATCCTTTCCCTTTGTTTTATTAGGTTTAGGAATTGCCTCGACTATCGTGAGCGTGATTGTGCTTTCAGGACGAAGAGTATTGACTCTTTTTTAATATATAGGGTTATGGTTTTAGCAACGCTAGTTAGGACTATGGTCTATCCTGAAAATACCAATATTGGTGAAAAAAGAATAAACAAAAAAAGAAAAAGGCACACCCCCCTGAATCCCCCCTCAATGGGGGAATGAATTCAACAATTCCCCTCCTTGGAGGGGTGCCGTTTTACGGTGGGGAGGGTGCCTTTCGAATTTTCTTTGATATCTTGAGAAAATCACCTAGAAAAAAGAATAAAAAGATGAGATCCTCACGTCGTCCGGTAGAAAACACCGGACTCATCAGAATGACATATGAGGTGGCAGAGATTGCCATGTCACTTTGTTCCTCGCAATGACGGAACAGTAAAAATCAAATTCCCCCTTACCCCCTTTTCTAAAGGGAGAGCTTTTTCCCCTCGCCCCTTCGTGGGAGAGGGTTAGGATGAGGAGGGGTAACCTTTTTTCATCCTCATCTGGCGCCACCAAATGGTACGAAGATGTATCCTAAAAACATTTGAAACAGAAAAAAATTCACAAATAATTAACAAAATTAAAATATTTGCTTACGGAGATTAGAAAATGTTCAAAACTATTGAATGGAAGAATTTTCAAGTTAGATTTCTCGATCAAAGGCAACTCCCTTTAGAAGAAAAATTCATTGAAACCAATGATTTTCGTGTTGTCGCTGATGCCATATCAAATCTTGGCTTGAGAGGCGCTCCCCTGATTGGTGTCGGGGCAGCTTATGGTATGGCATTGGGCGCCCAAGAAGGTTTAAATACCCATTCGGATCAATATTTTTCCTTTTTAGAAAATGTAGACCAAACTTTACGATCAACTCGACCAACCGCGGTTAATTTATTCTGGGCTTTGGACCGAATGAAAAAGATTTGGAAAAATGCAGAAAAACAAGGTGTATCACCAAGTAATTGCACAAAAAAACTTGTAGAAGAAGCTATTACAATTCATGATGAAGATATTGAGACCAATCAAAATATTGCTAAACAGGGTTCATCTCTCATTGAAGACCAAGATGCAATATTGACCCATTGTAATGCCGGGGCATTAGCCTGTAGTGCCTGGGGGACAGCGTTAGGAGTGATATACTGGGCAGCTCTTCAAGACGGAAAAAAACTAATGGTTTATGCCGATGAAACCCGACCACTCCTTCAAGGAGCCCGTCTCACTAGTTTTGAGCTCATGAAAAATAATATTCCAGTAACACTTATTACTGATAATATGGCCGGTTATCTTATGGCGCAAGGATGGGTTCATAAAATCATCGTGGGAGCAGATCGCATTGCGGCCAATGGGGATACAGCCAATAAAATCGGAACCTATTCCTTAGCAGTTCTGGCGTCCTATCATAAGATACCTTTTTATATTGCCGCACCGCTTTCAACTATCGATATACATATTGCCACTGGGGATGAAATACCTATTGAAGAGAGAAAGCCAGAAGAAATATTTCTTTTTGGAGAAAGTCGAACGGCGCCCCAAGGGGTTGGAGCGTGGAATCCGGCTTTTGATGTGACACCACATCAACTGATTCGGGCTATCATTACGGAGAAGGGCATTCTTTATCCTCCATTTGCTGAAAAACTTAGCCTTTTGAAGCAAATGGAGTAGAATTGATATAAATCTCTTCTGAAAATACCGAAATAAGTAAAAAGTGATGAAAACAAAATGAGAAAGAATGAATTTAACAATTCCCCTCCTTGGAGGGGTGCCGTTTTATGGCGGGGAGAGTGCTTTTCATTTTTTAATGGTTACTCTGAGATTATGGGAAAGTTACATAAACAAAATTTTGCTAAATGAGATTGCCACGTCGCCCAACCAAAAAACGGTTAGCCTCCTCGCAATCAAGCTGTGTTATAATCCCTTCTTACAACAAGAATAGCTTGAAAGTGGAAGACACAGTACATTTATCTTCATTTTTTATCTATCTATTCCCAATATTGCTATAAAATATTAGCATAAATGGGAGTAAATAATTTACAGAATAATTGTGACACAGTCTGAATGATGGAACAGTAAAAAATTCAAATCCCCCTAACCCCCTTTGCTAAAGGGGGAAATTGGTTCTTGAGTATATATTATTATCCTCATCTGGTGCTGCTAAGCAGCATGAGAATCTATCTTGAAAAGCAACGGGCATGATAAATCAAGCCCCTACCAAAGAACATAAAATCGTAGGGGCACAATGTATTGTGCCCATTCATCAATTAATGTAGCGACATGCCATGGCAGGTTGAATCTTATTTTTCATATCCATCTGGTATTACGAAATTAGCATGAATTTTTGTTCTGCCAAAGCTTTCTCTTCAAAATGGAAAAGTAGATTTTTATATTGAATTATTCTTAAAAGAAATAAAAAAGATATTCATTTGTTTTAGTATCTGTTATAATGTTCCCTCGAGAATCACGAAGGTTTTGATGAAGTAACCGGCCTTACACTTCCAGTTCTTCCGTCAAGTCCCCTTTTTTGAGTCTCAAAAAGAGCGAATGGATCGTCATTTCAAACAAAGTTATAACTACATATTGGGAACAAATGGTGGCATTTAATGTCCAATGGGTGTACCTCCTCAAATCGATGGATCGGATCTCATCGGAAAAAATGTCAATGAGTGGTTTTGATCACGATCTTTTCGATTTTAAAAAAAAGGAGGTCAATACTTTGACCGAAAAAATAACTTTTAAACAATTTCCGCTTCGTCAGGAAATTCTCTGTGCTTTAAATAAGAAAAAATTCGATAATCCGAGTCCGGTTCAGGTTCAAGTGATGAATGAAACCAATATTATGAATGAAGATCTCATTGTCCAAGCTAAAACCGGATCAGGAAAAACCTTGGCTTTCGGAATTCCTCTCCTCAATACATTTGAAAAGATTCCAACTCAGCCGGCGGTTTTAATTCTGTCTCCAACAAGGGAACTAGCCATTCAGACAGCTCATGAGCTGAAATGGTTAGGGAGCGAGATGGATATAAAGATAGCAACTTTGGTTGGTGGAATGGATATCGTAAATCAACGCCGAGAATTATTAAATGGACCTGCCTTGGTAGTTGGAACTCCCGGAAGAGTTTTAGATCACATTCGGAGAGGAAACTATCGTACTGAAGAAATTCAGACCATTGTTCTTGATGAAGGTGACCACATGTTAGATTTAGGATTTCGTGAGGAGTTAGAAGCAATTTTTGAATCACATGAAAATGTTGACCGAATCTGGTTATTCTCCGCAACCATGCCAAAACAGGTTCGTGAACTCTCAAAAAATTATCTGACTCATCCCAAGTGGATTTCATTAGACCAAGACCTAACCGCTCATCAGGATATTAAACACCGGGTTTATCTCATTCCATTTCATCATCGCTTGGAAAGTCTGGTTAATGTATTACTTTGGGAAGGACCAGAAAAAGCACTGATCTTTTGTTCAACTCGCCAAGAAACGATTGAATGTGCTGCTTTTTTAACCGAAGCCGGATTTTCAGCTAATGCTCTTCATGGCGAAATGACCCAAAGAGAAAGAAATTCTTCTCTCAATTCATTTCGAACGGGAATAACGACCTGTTTAGTAGCAACCGACGTTGCCGCCAGAGGCTTGGATATTGATATGGTAAGTCATGTTATTCAACTAGGACTCCCGGGAGACCTGAATAACTATGTCCATCGAAGTGGACGGACGGGGAGGGCGGGTCATTTGGGATTAAGCATTGTTTTGCTTTCCAACCGCGAAGCGTCCCATTTCCGTAATATGTTTTCAAGAAGTTCACTTAAAGTGGAATGGAAGCCGCTTCCCGATCAGGGAGATATCCAGTTGAAGAACCAGCAACGAATCGAACAAAAACTCACCGATAGGAATGTCACAGTTGAGCCCCATATTCAAAAATGGTCAGAGAAACTGGTAGCCGAAGAGGATCCAGTTGATTTGGTAGCAAAGCTTTTACAGTGGAATAGCAAGGGAAATAATTTGGGCTATTCTTTAAAATTGTTCCTTGATGAAGATAAACAAATCGAGCGAGAAAGAAAATCTCGTTTCCTTCAAGAAAGAAAAAATCACCAGAGAAAAAACCCGGAAAAGAAAAGTCATTCGACTTTTGCCAAAGGAGGAACAATTCGACTTTCAACCGGTACGACCAACGGGTGGGAGGTAGGTAAACTGCTTGGAACCCTTTGTCGAATCTTAGGAACAAGCCGTCAAGAGATCGGAAATATCCGATTACGAGAAGACTACGCTAACGTCGAGCTTTCCCAGAAAGCTTTACAGCTATTTCAGGAAAAGAAACCAAAATTCGTCGAAGAATATCTCATAAATCATATGAGCTCTTCCAAGCGTCCCACACCAAACCGAAGCTCAATTATTTCAAATTAACCAATACCATAACGGGTAATGAATGAAAAATGGTTTTATCCAGTGTGAGAGTTTTTCCTGCGTGTGGATTTCATCTGAAACCGAAAGTGCCATCCTCAGGCTTCGCTTCTTGAGGGCGTGAGGATCTCATCTGACACCGCAGGTGTCATCCTGAGGCTTCGCATTCAGAAGCCGTGAGGATCTCATCCAGCCTCTCCGTCATCCTGAGCCCTCGCTTTTTTGAGGGCGTGAGGATCTCATCTTTTAATTAATTTTTAAAAAATGCTTTCTGAATGGAAATGGCACCTTTTTTCCTCTCCCCTGGTGGGAGAGGATTAAGGTGAGGGGGAACCTACAAAACTCTCTCAAGTTCGTTTTAAAACACCAAACCTGGGTCTGAATCTTAGGTTTCACCCACATCCTGACTATCTCCCCTCAAGGGAAAAAAACTCTGCTTCCGCTCAATGACGGTTTTCGATAGGTATTTTTATTTTCACCTGGTACCATAACATTTCATGAGAGTCTACCAATTTAATACTCTTTCCCTTTTAATTGTTTTAAATCGTTCAAAAACATCTTTTTATTGGTTATAAAATGAACCATTCCTAAGATAAACATGATAATCCCAACGTTAGGATGAATCTGGGAAGCAGCGCTCCACAATCCTGGATGATTCATAACTCCAAGCATGGCTAACCACAAAATAACCCCGGTAATGATCATAATAAAAATGAGAATAAGCATCCCCAAGGCAATCAAACCACGAACTTGCATAGTTGACTTATTCATTATCTTTCCTCCTCTATTAGCTTTGGATTAGGGAAAAGAAAATAACGCCTTTTTTTAAAAAGAGAAAAATTTTATAATAAGAAAAATTCTTTATTTCATTATAATATAATGGAGAGAAAGGATGAGAGCAATTCGGTCAGATGGTTTTTTAAAGAATCTCCCCTAGAAGCCAGGAAAAATTTCCATTGAAAATATTTTCCCATCAAACCTAAATATAAATTAAATCGGAGGGAAAACTGTGAATCAATATATTTTGGTACTTGATTGTGGCGCAACAACGCTCAGGGCAGTAGCAGTTGGGATGAAAGGAGAAATATTGGCTATTTCGGCCTTGCCTAATGCTCCCCGATTGCAAAGTGGGTGCGAAGATTGTCTCATTTGGGATTTAGATGAAATATGGAATAAGTTTTTACAGATTATTCCTAAGGTAAGGTCTCAAGTCAATGGAAAGGTAGTAGCAGTCACTGTTACCACCTTTGGAGCTGATGGAACGACGGTAAAGAAGGATGGTACATTAACTTATCCGGTTATATCCTGGCAATGTTCTCGAACAACCGAATGGGCAAAAAGGATTGCATCGTTAATATCCCCACGAGAAATTTTCCGACTCACTGGCTATCAAATAATTCCTTTCAATACCATTATTAAGCTATTGTGGATGAGAGAAAATGTTCCAGAAGCATTGGATGAAGCCGATACCTATATGATGATGCCTGGGTTATTAAGCTATAAGCTTTGCGGAGAAATGTCTTTTGATTATCCCTCGGCTTCAACGACCATGATGATTGATATTCGTACCAAAAAATGGTCGGAGCGTTTATTATCTTTAGTTGGATTAGATGAAACCTTTTTTCCACCATTTCTTCCTAGTGGGGGGGTGATCGGGCGGATTACGGAAAAAGTGTCATCAGAAACCGGGATTCCCTTAGGAATTCCAGTTATTGCTGCTGGTCATGATACTCAATTCGCTTTAATTGGGTCAATGGCTGACCAAAGTGAAATGGTTTTGAGTTCGGGAACCTGGGAAATTGCTGCGATACGGATCCTAGAATATCGTGACTCAGAAAGAGCTTTTGAAACGGGTATTATGACCGAATTTGATGCGGTAGATGGTCTTTGGGACCCTCAAATGCTGATGATGGCCGGTGGTGTGGTGGAGTGGGTTCGACGGAATTTTTTTGCTGACATTAAAGATCGATCAGACATCTATTCATTGATGATTGATAATGCCAGAGAGATTGAACCGGGAAGTGGGGGAGTTATGGTGGTTCCCTCCTTTATGCCCTCCGGTCCGAATAAGCCTTATGAAACACAAGGAACGATCTTAGGGCTAGGGCTAACTACTGATCGTTCGCAAGTTTATCGAGCTGCTCTGGAAGGATTATCCTTTCAACTTAAGCAAGCGGTAAAAGCATTTTATGAAACCTTTAGTTTTGAACCAACAGCAGTAAGGGTGGTTGGAGGAGGTTCAAAAAACCACCTTTGGAATCAAATACGAGCAGATGTTTTAGGACTTCCGGTGATTACTACTTCTTGCGAGGAAGGGACCGTTTTAGGAGCAGCTCTCTTTGCTATGGTTGGTTCCGGTATAGCTCGATCCATCGAAGAAGCAAAAAAAATGGTCGAAATATCCACTCGGGTATGGGAACCTTCGGAAAATTGGCCCTATTATCAAAAATTATATGAAGAGTATGAAAAGCTTCCTCTTTTCTTGGCTTCTCATTATCGAAATAAGATCTGAATCACTTGACAATTAACAATATCAAGTTAGAATAAATCATTGAGAAAATACTTCTTCAGGGTAGGGTAAGGGAGAAATTCCCAATTCCCAACCGGCGGTGATGGTTCATCCTAAGCCCGCGAGCCCGATATGGGTTGATCCGGTGAAAATCCGGAGCCGACGGTAAAGTCCGGATGGGAGAAGAAGTCCATAATAAGCCCATAAACCCTGAAGGCGAAATGCTTTCAGGGTTTTTTTATCTCTGAAGAAAGACCATTCGAGGAGGCTTCTTGATATGAAGTGTCGAAATTTGGTTTATACTGGAGCATTTTCTGCTCTATCCATTGTTTTGAGCTATTTAATCCACTTCCCCCTAATTCCTTCGGCACCCTTTTTGCTTTATGATCCTGGTGATGTACCCATATTGATTATGGGCCTTAAATTCAGTCCTGGAATTGGCGTGGTCATGACTGCCATTGTATCAGTTTTATTTGCGGTTTTAACCGGGCAGGGAGGTCCTTGGGGAGTGCTTATGCATTTTATAGCTACTGGTGTATATGTATTGACTGCTAGTTTGATTTACCGAAGACAAAGAAACCTCTCTTCAGCAGTAAAGGGTTTGATTATTGCTCCTTTGGTGATGACGGGGGTTATGGTGATAGCTAATCTTTTGGTTACGCCTTTGTACTTAGGAGTGACTCGAGAAATGGTTATCGGCATGTTGCTTCCTGCCATTATACCCTTTAATCTTCTCAAAGGTGCTATTAATGGAATTATTACATTTTTGCTCTATAAAAAAGTCAGCAACTTTCTTGAGGCTGGCGATCAGTGTGTTTCAAAACCCAATGCTGTTAGACAATAAACCCTCATACTGCCTAACAACACCAGATGAGGATGAAAATACCTATCTAAAACCATCATTGCGAGGAGTCCAACCGTTTTTTGGTTGAACGACGTGGCAATCTCATTTTGTAAATTTTAAAAAAATAATTTCAGGAAAGAATTTTGTTTTTATAGCTGAATATTTTCGAGGGTCAGTAAACGTAATTTCCAGTCTAACCCGTAACCGAATCCTCCTAAAGAACTTTTGGCGACGACCCGGTGACAGGGGATAATCAAAGGAATCGGATTACGATGTAAAGCTTGGCCTACTGCCCGATAAGCTCTTTTTCGTGAGGATAATTGTGCAACCTGTTGGTAGGTTTTTACTTCTCCCCAAGGTATATTTTTGGTGATATCCAATATCTGGCGGGTGTAATCGGGAAATTGCTCAATAATAACTGGTTCAGTAAATTCAACTTTTTTCCCGGAAAAATAAGTATTGACCTTATCAGAAAAATCTGGCCAGGGCAATTTAGTTTCAAGTACGAATGAATCGTGCTGGGGGAGATGGTAGGACTGGAGATATTGGAAAGCTTCTTCAGGGGTTGGTTGAGGTAGAACAAATGCAGCCAGCAGGTCATTTTGCCAGCCAATAACTGCCGTACCTAATAGTGTGGTTAGAAATGAATAAAAAAAGAGATTTGATTTTTTCACCAAGACCCACCCTTTCCATTTTCTTATCAAATTGGTCTTTAAATGAGTATTTTAATGGTTTTTTGCAAAAAAAGTGACTATTACCTCTTTACAAGATTGAAAATTACCGTATAATTTTTGATATACTGTTAATAATATCGTAAAAATCCGAAGAAGGGAACAAGTAGTTTCATCTGACAAACTATAGAGAGCCGGGAGAAGGGATGGAAGCCTGGTGTTTGCGATGAATCGAATGGAGCCTGGAGGAGTGAAGCTGGTCGAAGAAGGAAAAAACAGCTTCATCGCATTCTGCGTTAAAGGTCTAAAGCTGGAGCCTCTTGCTCAATGAGGGTGGTACCGCGGGTCATTTTAATCCCTCCCGTCCCTGTGTCGGGAGGGATTTTTTTTTAAAAAAGGAGGTAAGAAATGAGAAAGATACTTTTTTTCACATTATTGGTTTTGTTGTCAATAGGGTTGGTTTTGCCAGCAACGGCTGCTGAACCGATAAAGATTGGGATCATGCAGATTGTTGACCATCCGGCTTTAAATGCAACCCGAGATGGTGTAAGAGATGTCCTTCAAGAGGTCTATGGATATGTTCCCGATCAGGACATTATCTATGATATGCAATCAGCTCAAGGTGATGTAGCAACTGCCAACACCATAGCACGTAAATTTGTATCCGATCAGGTTGATGTTATCGTTTCAATTGCAACACCCACCTCCCAGGCAGTGGCTAATGCCACCAAAGAAATACCAATTGTTTTTTCTGCGGTAACTGATCCAGTCAGTGCTGGTTTAGTTAAAGATCTTAATAAACCGGGTGGAAATGTTACTGGTGTATCCGATATGACACCGGTAGACCGACAAGTCGAAATGCTAAAATATGTATTCCCTGATGCCAAAAATTTAGGTACCGTTTATAACGCTGGTGAGGTTAATTCGGTGGTAACCAACGATTTAGCAAAAGTTGCTTGTGAAAAATATGGAATGTCTCTTATCGAAGCCACCGTTTCAACATCGGCTGATGTGGCTATTGCCACACAATCCCTGGTTGGTAAGGTCGATGCAATTTATGTTTCAACCGATAATACAGTAGTGAGTGCTCTGGAAACGGTAATCAAGGTTTGTCAAGACAAAAAAATACCGTTAATCTTGGCCGATCCTACAACCTTGGAAAAGGGAGCAACTATGGCTTTAGGATTTGATTATTATTTGCATGGTCGTCAGACCGGTGACATGGTAGCTCGAATTCTAAAAGGAGAAAAGCCATCTGATATCCCGGTAGAGTTTGCCAACAAATTGGTTTTAATGGTTAACAGTAAAAACTTGGAAATACTGGGAGTTCAAGCTGATGATTTTAAAGCCCTTTTAGAAAAGTATGTTGAAGACATGAGATCACAGAACGTTGAGGTCACTTTAGAGTTCAAATAAAAAAAGAATTCAATTCTAGCCCCATGTTGATTTCATCATGGGGCTAGAATTAACACTTTATGAAAACGTAATCTTGAAATGATGAAAAGCAGGTGAAGTGATTGTACGACTATTTTATTTTTAGTGTACAGGAAGGATTGCTATACGGAATTCTTGCTTTAGGCGTGTATATTACTTTTCGTTGTTTAGACTTTCCTGATCTAACCGTTGATGGGAGCTTCCCGTTGGGAGCGGCAGTTTTTGCTTCATTGGTTTATCGAGGATTTGGCCCGATTGAAAGCATGATAGCTGCTTTTATAGCTGGAGCCTTAGCCGGTCTATTAACTGGAGTATTGCATACTTTTTCGAAAATTCCAGCTCTCTTATCGGGAATTCTTACCATGACCTGTTTATATTCTATTAATTTAAGGATTATGGGGCGACCTAACATATCACTTTCTGAAAATCTTGGACATCGAACGATTTTCACCATGCTGAGGGATTCCCTCAACGGCATTCCAGAAAGCTATCTTCGTCTCTTTTTTTTAATTGGTCTTATTTTTCTTATTAAAATTTTATTAGACCTTTTTTTGCAAACCGAAATTGGTTTAGCTATCCGGGCTACTGGTGATAATGAAACTCTGGTTGAGGCCCAAGGGATTAATCCTGACCGAATCAAACTGGTGGGAATTTCTCTTTCTAATGCTTTGGTAGCATTCTCTGGTGCCATGTTTGCTCAATATCAGGGTTTTGTTGATATCAATATGGGAATTGGTATGGTAGTTTTAGGCCTGGCTTCAGTGATCGTTGGAGAAGTTCTTTTAAGAGGGAGAATTATTCTGGTAATAACCCTTCAGGTTATTATTGGAGCGGTGGTATATCGATTGGCTACCGCAACTGCCTTGAACTACGGGTACAGTATTGGGTTTAAACCCTATGATTTGAAGCTTTTTACCGGTCTTTTGGTTATCATTATTCTCTCTTTTCCGGTAATAAAAGCGAAGTTTAGGAGAGTGAAATAGTGTTACAACTTGAACACATTGATAAAGTATTTTTTAGAAATACTCCAGATGAACGATGGGCTTTGAGAAACCTTTCCTGCACTGTTCAGCCTGATGAGTTTGTCACTATTGTAGGGAGTAATGGTGCTGGAAAAACAACCTTGTTGAATATTGTCAGCGGAAACCATTTTCCCGACCGAGGAAGGGTGATTATAGAAGATCATGATGTAACATCCCTACCAGCTTTTCGTCGAGCTCGTTTTATTGGCAGAGTTTTCCAAAATACCTCCCAAGGATCAGCAGCATCGTTGACCATTGAAGAGAATTTTGCCATTGCTTACGCCAAAGGAAGAACCAGGGGGCTCCGTCTGGCAATTTCTGAACATTTGAGAAAAAAAATTCGAGAGAAATTAGCAGAAGTTGGTTTAGGATTAGAAAACCGCCTTCGAGATCGAGTGGGGCTTTTATCAGGCGGTCAGCGTCAAGCCTTAGCGTTGCTTATGGCAACTATCGGGAATCCCAAAATTTTACTTTTAGATGAGCACACCGCTAACCTTGATCCCAAAACTGCTGAAAAAATCATGAATTTAACCAATCTTCTCATTCGGGATGATCATCTGACAGCGTTTATGATTACCCATGACTTGGGAGATGCTCTGAAATATGGGACTCGAACTATTCTTATGGATGATGGTGGAATTGTTTTAGATATCTCGGGAGAAGAAAGAAAAAAAATGACTATCAATGAGCTTTTAGAGCGGTTTAGTGAACGTCGCCATAAAAAATTTGCTAACGATCGCGTGTTGCTTTCTACTGAAACCAAGGAAGGTTAAAGACAAAATGGACAATAGTTCACCAATGATGAAGATAAACTCTCAGGCCATTTTTATAGTACCAGATAAGGATAAAAGTAGCTATCTAAATCCGTCATTGCCAGGAGTTCAACCGTTCTTTGGTTGAACTCCTGGCAATCTCATCCAACCACTCCGTCATTCTGAGGAGCGTATTTTGCGACGTGAGAATCTCATCCTTTAAAGTATTTATGAAGAATAAAAAACCTAAAAAGATGTGAGATCCTCACACGGGAAAGCACCACTCAGGATGACGCCGGTGGTGTCAGATGAGGTCCTTACGCCCTCGAAAAGCGAAGCCTCAAGATGACCGATTAAAGAATTCAAATGATGGTATTTTCAGAATAGAAAGCTAGACATAGCAAGACGTACTTTATGAAAAAAGAACAGTATTGAATAAAACTTGGTAGATGTAAAAACTGCAATTCGTGAAATTGTTCTAAACACAAGATGTTGAGAAGAGATTTTATAAAAAATATCAAACGATAATAAGGGTATTGGTTTTCAAATGAACCAATAAAAAAAACACCGGAGGTGATTACCATGGAAGAGGCAAACCGAATATACCTGAGCGAAAGGGAGATGCCGACCATCTGGTATAATATCATACCAGATTTACCACGGCCTCTTGATCCCCCGTTGCATCCAGGCACAAAAGAACCGGTTACTCCTCAAGATTTGGAACCAATTTTTCCACCGAGCCTAATACAGCAGGAAGTAAGCAGCCAGCGTTTCATTGATATACCTGGTGAAGTGCTTGATATATACCGCCTCTGGCGTCCCTCACCCTTGTATCGTGCTCGACGGTTGGAAAAAGCCTTACAAACACCAGCCCGTATCTATTTTAAATATGAAGGCGACAGCCCGGTTGGGAGTCACAAACCAAATACCGCAGTAGCACAGGCTTATTATAACAAAAAGGATGGAACTAAACGTTTGACTACTGAAACTGGTGCCGGCCAATGGGGTTCGGCACTTTCTATGGCTTGCCATTATTTTGGTATGGAGTGCACGGTTTATATGGTAAATGTAAGCTATCGTCAAAAGCCTTATCGCCGGGTATTAATGCAAACTTGGGGTGCTAATGTATTTCCCAGCCCCAGTGAGAACACTAAAACTGGGAGTGATATACTTCATGAAACTCCCGATTCAATAGGTAGTTTGGCAATAGCAATCAGTGAGGCCATCGAAGATGCAGTGAATACTCCTCATTCCAAATATAGTCTGGGGAGTGTTCTTAACCATGTTCTTCTTCACCAAACAATAATTGGTGAAGAAACAAAACTGCAGTTGGAAAAGGTTGGAGAGAAGTATCCCGATATTGTTATTGGTTGTGTTGGGGGTGGTAGCAACTTTGGAGGAATGGCTTTTCCATTCCTGCGTGATAAAATTGCTGGTACGAAGAATTTTCGAGCAATAGCGGTTGAACCCAAATCTTGTTCCACTTTGCTAACTGGGAAATATGAATACGACTTAGGAGATGTTGCTGGGATGACACCTTATTTAAAAATGTATACCCTCGGTCATGACTTTATCCCGCCAGGAATTCATGCCGGTGGTCTACGATACCATGGTATGGCTCCTTTGGTAAGTTTATTGTATAATGCGGGTATTATCGAAGCTCAATCCTATAAGCAAAATGAAATTTTTGACTCAGCTGTTCTTTTCACCAAGACCGAGGCAATTTTACCCGCTCCTGAAAGTGCTCATGCAATTAAGGCGGCTATTGAAGAAGCTAAGAAATGCAAAGAAACCGGAGAAGATAAGGTTATTGTCTTTAATCTCAGTGGTAATGGTTATCTTGATTTAGGAGCCTATGATATTTTTGTTAATGGAGGTTTCCCTGAAGCCAATAATGGTTCATAAGTGAATTGAAAAAAAATGCCTCCAGTGGGAAACTACAGGAGGCATTTTTTTTTGCCTGGTATTTAAAGTGGAGTATCAATGATGAATGAACATATTCTTTTAGTCAATCCTTGGATTTATGATTTTACCGCTTATGACCTCTGGATGAAGCCATTGGGACTACTTTATCTGGCATCTCACTTGAAGAATTCTGGTTATAAGGTTACCCTCCTAGATTGTATGGATCGCCATTACCCTTTTATGCCTCTACCAGACCATCCGGGGCCGAAACGGCTTAAAAGTGTGGGTTGTGGTAGTTATTATCGGGAAAAGATTCCTAAACCGGCTCAATTTTTGTCGATTCCTCGTTATTGGTCACGTTTTGGAATACCTTGGGATGAAGTTAAGAAACAACTCAAGGAGATTGAACCCCCAGGATGGGTGTTTATCACTGGTACCATGACTTATTGGTATCCTGGTCAAGTCGCTTTTTTAAATCTTGTTCGTCAATTATGGGGAAAAACTCAAGTAATTATTGGTGGTTGGTATCCTACTCTCTGTTCAGAACATGCTCACCAATGGGGATTCGACCGGATCATTGAAGGGATTGACCCCTTGCTGGTCATCAAGCAACTCAGTTCAGATTTCAAGGAATTATCTACTATTACAGGTTATAAAGAGTTTTTTTCGGTGAAGCCAGCTTTTGATCTTTATAAAAAACTTGACTATACGGTCGTTTTGACTTCTATCGGTTGCCCCTTTCGCTGTACTTATTGTGCTTCCGGGAGGTATTTCTCAGAATTTTGGCGGCGGCCCTGGGAGCAGGTACTCGATGAAATTACCTATGATTATGAGAATTACCGGATTCAAGACCTAGCTTTTTATGATGATGCATTGCTTTATCGAGCCGAAGAAAGTTTTCTACCCCTTCTAAAAGCTTTACAAAAAGAACGACTCCCCCTTCGTTTTCACCTCCCCAATTCTATCCATGCCCGGTATGTAACTCGGGAAATTGCCGAACTCATGAGAGAATGTAACTTTGAAACCCTTCGAATTAGCCTAGAATTTTCCGATGTCGATAGCCAAAAAAACACTGGAAATAAGGTGGATAATTTCATTTTTGAAAAAGCCATTCAATCTTTTATACAAGCCGGTTATGCCCCTGAAGAACTGGAAGTCTATCTTCTTTTTGGCCTTCCTGGTTTAAAGGCGAAGGACTATGAATTGTCGATTGAATATGTTACTGATTTGGGATTAAAGCCTCGTTTATCTCTATTTTCTCCACTTCCTGGTACACCAGATTTCGAAAAGGTTATCATGCATCAAATCAAAGATGACCCCTTGTTTCAAAATAAAATAGCTTATCTTTACCTATCCGAACAAAATGAGTTATATGAGGCGTTGCAAAGGAAAATATCTAAATATACTTTTTTCCATTAACGCAACAAATAAACCAACTTAAAATATTAATAATTTAATTAATTAGATGAAATATCTTCATGATGGTAAGGAATGAGATTATATTCTCATGGGTTTGATAGAAAAGGAAGTAATGTTGGAGGTGTAATTATGAAAATTCAATGGTTTGGTCATTCTTTTTTTCTGGTGACATCCCAAGGTGGGAAAAAGATAGTATTTGACCCCTTTGATCAAAGTGTTGGTTACCCACTCCCTCAAGTATCAGCAAATATGGTGTGTGTCAGTCATTCCCATTATGATCATAATAATGTTCAAATCATTGGAGGAAATCCAGAAATTATTCAAAAAGCGGGTATATATGTTCGGGATGGGTATCAAATACAAGGTTTTCAAACTTACCATGACCATAAAAAGGGGAAAGAGAGAGGCGAAAATGTTGTTTATCGAATAGAAATAGACGGTTTATCATTAATTCATGCCGGTGATATGGGTATGCTACCCAGTTTGGAAGAGATTGAATCCTGGAAACCACTGGATATTCTCCTGGTGCCAGTAGGTGGAATTTACACGATTAATGGACATGAAGCCCAAACTCTGGTGGAGCATTTAAAACCGAGAGTCGTCATTCCCATGCATTATCGAACCCCCTTGCTTAAATTTGAGCTTCAACCAGTTGAAAATTTTACCTATCAGTTTTTTAAAGTGAAAACTCTTTCGGAAACCCAGGTTGAAATTACCCGAGAAAATCTTCCCGAATCCACCGAGATTTGGATATTCCCAATTCCAAAATAAAGAACGAAATTATTCAAAATTAAATAAAAGTAAAAAGAAATTGTGTTATAATGATAGGCTTATTTGGATAGTGTAAATACTCTTTTTTCATTAAAAATGAATTACCTAAAGATGAAGAGAAAAAAGAGAATATTGATCTTCAAAAGATATTGTTTGACAGGTGCTTAAAAGAAAGAATAGGAGTACATGAATGGTGACAATTGCTATATGCGTGGGAAGTTCGTGCCATTTAAAGGGAGCTTATGACATAATTCACCAATGTGAAGAAACGATCAGCAAGCTTGGCTTACGAGATCAGGTTGAACTGAAGGGTACTTTTTGTTTAGGTAAATGCAGCCAAGAGGGGGTAACTATAGTCATAGATGATGAAATAGAAACCGGAGTTACTCCCGATAATTTTCAACGTATTTTTGAAGAAAAGATCTTGGTGAAGGTTCGGGAGGATTAGCTGATTGAGCATACTTTCAACGATTAAAACCAGTTGCCGCGACTGTTATAAATGTGTACGTCATTGCCCGGTTAAGGCTATTCGTTTTAGCATGGGACATGCCGAAATTATTGATGAACGTTGCATCAAGGATGGTCGGTGTGTTTTAGTTTGTCCCCAGGATGCTAAGGTTATAAGAAATGATACCGGAGTAGTTAAGAATTTCCTTGAGAATAAAGAATTTGTTATTGCCAGCTTAGCTCCTTCTTTTGTTGCAGCTTTTTCTGATATTATGCCTGGTCAGCTTTTTAATGCTCTAAAATCATTAGGATTTGCCGTTGTTCGTGAAACTGCGGAAGCTGCTGAATTGGTAGCCTTAGAACACGCTCAGTTAGTAAAAGAAGGGAACAAGGCAATAATTACCAGTTCCTGCCCGACAATAAATGCTTTCATTTATAAGTATTACCCTCAGCATATTTCTTCCTTGGCTCCAGTGGTTTCTCCAATGGTTGCTCATGCTCGTCTTCTCAAAAAAGAATTTGAAGATCAACATCCTCGGGTGGTTTTTGTTGGACCATGTATTGCCAAAAAAGCTGAAAGAGAAGAAAGTGAAATAATTGATGAAGTCGATGTTGCGCTAACTTTTGATGAATTGAAAGAGTGGCTCACTCAAGCGAATATCGATCTCAAACAATTTCCCTTCGAAAGCGAGGACCTCTCATCGGTTCAATGGGCAAGAACCTTCCCAGTTGAAGGAGGTTTGCTCAAAACCGGTGATTTTGATACTGGAATCCTATCTCAGGAATCAGTTGTTATTACTGGAATTGAAAGATGTCAGCGATTTTTAGATAATTTTGAAAAAGAAA
>Ga0334888_1001174_pt1 | contig 35938 bp, 29 predicted proteins | sample GraSluR1_MG_FD_207227 | JGI IMG/M metagenome (GOLD analysis project Ga0334888, IMG submission 207227) | Sludge microbial communities from methane-producing bioreactor in Wageningen University, Netherlands - Granular Sludge_3_08-R1 | ecosystem: Engineered > Bioreactor > Anaerobic > Unclassified ...
AATTCAGGAAAATCATCTTCTTATATTGGTATTAAAGGTTGGGAAAAGGGATGAGGTATATGATGAATGAAAATAAAGAATTAGATTGCCACGACGTCCAACCAAAAAATGGTTGACCTCCTCGCGTGACGGTTTTAGAATAAGTATTTTTACCTTCATCTAGAGTCAAAACCTGTTATGAGGGTTCATCTTGAAAAAATAGTTATGAGGAAAAAATAAAAATTATCTTTAAAAAGTTTTTTCCACAAGATAATTAGGATTTTTGTTGTTTCTGGAAAGGAAGCTTGAAACTGGCGGTTTTATCAGAAGATTGGTCGTGAAAAACAACTTCAAGCTGGTATTCGCCAGGATCAATTTTAAGATTAAAATATAAATCTACGAATATTTCTCTGACTGTTTTCTTGGTAGAATATTGGTATTGACTAAAAGCCTCTCTGCTAATAAGCAAATTTCCCGCTTTATCGTAAAGATTGAAATCCAGGATGAGAAAAATCACATACTGCTCATCTTGTTTCGTTAGAGTGAAATATTTTGGTTCAGCATAAACGTAGATAGTTTCATCAAGTCCAAAAACGTTGGAAACTCTTTTATTAAAAACACCGTAAGCATGAGTCTCACCCTCGGTAAAGGTTGCATTTTCAATTATCATAGGCGATTTATTCCAGAGGATGAATTGAAGTTGATCAAGAGTTTTTTGGGCCAAAATGAAGTCGCTGGCTTCAATAGAATTCATGGCTGATTGTAAAAGTTCCTGCTCCTCTTGAGCAAAAACCAGAGAAGAGAGAGAAAACACTAAAACGCAAATCGCTAAAATAAGTACAGATATTTTCTTCATGATCCACCTCCTTGGATAAATGAAAGCTAAATAACATCTTTCATTATAAATATATAGCAATAAAAAAGAAACGAAAAATATTTAAAATCACAGTGGGTTCGAGTATCAGGAAAAGATATGATTGGTTTTCTTCTTCACCCTTTGTCCAAAGGAAGAAGAAATAATATAAAATAATGAAAAGATGAGATCCTCACGCGATAAAGCACCGCTTAGGATGACTGAGAAGACTCAAGAGATTGCCACGACCTCAATAAACGAGGTCTCGTAATGACGAATTAGGTTGATGAGATCCTCACGCCCTCAAATGCTGAGGGGGAGAGAGGAAGAAAAGAAGAAAAGGAAAGAGGGTTCAGGAATGATAAAGATGACTCAAGAGATTGCCACGACCTCAAAAAACGAGGTCTCGCAATGACATTTTTGTGTTTTTTCTCCCTTGATGGGAGAAGGTAAGGATGAGGGTGAAAATCTAAATTCGACATGCCATGGCACGTCGCTACGTTAAAATTCCTCTGTAGGGATTTGCTCGATTAAGCCCGTGGGTTTACTGAATAGAAAAATGAGAAAGTCGATTATTTTAAAATCCTCAATGCTTCCCATCTTCTACCATCTAATGAGTTGCTCAAAACTTTTTCCACAACCTATTGACACCAGGGGGGGAGGGTATATAATTGCAATGTTATGATTTTTTATGGGGGTGGAATTGAGGGCAAAAAAGACGGACGTCATCTGATGTCCTAATGGGAGTCCCTCCAAAACACTCGCAGAGGGAAGGGCCCCTTCCCCGAGGGTGAGTGCACCCATTTTGTTTTTCTGGACAAAAAAGTCTGGGTGGGAGCACCTGATGAGAAAAAATCATCAGTCATTATTTTATCTTGAGAATCGAATAGAGAAATAGTCATGGTTTGGCATACAAACTGTGACTATTTCTTTTTGTCTCCGTCGGAATGATGGTTTGCGGGGGACAATTTTATTCTCGCGAATATGAGAAAGGGGGGATACCCAATGAAAAAGGTCTTTGAAGCCGGTACTCACCTTGTGTTGGATGGTTTTACCAGCGACACGTCGTTACTCCAGGATCTGGATCGCGTCCGGGCATTTTTGGACGAGTATCCAGATCGGATGCATATGACGAAGATTATGCCGCCTTATGTATTCCGTTATCAGGGAGATACTTCCCAAGAAAGCGGTCTTTCAGGTATTGTCATAATCGCTGAAAGTCATATTAGTATCCATACTTTCCCTGCGAAGGGTTATCTGAGTGTTGATGTTTTTTCCTGCAAGCCTTTTGATGCAGAAGAGGCAACTCAGTATTTGATTGAGTATTTTCATCTCTCAGATTTTCAGCGGCAAATTTTAGATCGAGGAGTTGAATATCCTAAGGAATTAGGTGAAAGTATTTCCATGGTGTATGAGGATCGTCTAGAGAACTTGGAGAGAATGGCAAGTACTTGACTGGCGATAAAAATATAAAGACCGGGGGTCGTTTGATTGATCCTCGGTTTTTTATTTTTCGTACTTTTTTTCGATGATTGATTGGCAGCTGACGCAGTAAGGAGTATAGGGTAAGGCTTTTAAACGGCCTTCAGGAATTTCCTGCTGACATCTCTCGCAAATTCCATAGGTTCCGCTTTCAACTTTTTTTAAAGCTGATTCAACTAACTTGGAAATTTGTAAAAGAGCATCACGGGAGAGAAGCTCCATCTCTCGATCTACAGTTGCTTGGCTAAAATCGCCTTCATCGAGGGATTCGGTTAAGGGATTGAATTCCCGAAGAAAGCTCTGTTCTTTGGTTAATAGTTGATTAATCCTTGTTTGGATGCTCAGTAATGCCTTTTTATAATGCTGAATTTTGGTCGTATCCACCTTTTTCCCTCCTTTCGCAAGAAAAAAACCTGTGCTGACTTTTTATAGTCCATTCTACCATTTTATTAAGGAAAGTACAGCGAAGAGAAAAAGACCGAGGGGGCGAGGGGGAGATATTTTCTGGGTCATTCTGAGAAGAGTGACGTTTTTGCCAGCCGGCGTGAGAATCCCATCTTTTTAATTATTAATGAAGCAAAAACCCAAAACACGACATGCCATGGCATGTCGCTACATTAATTGGGCGCAATAAATTGTCGCCCCTACACTTTTAAAAAGCATTTTAATGGTGGTTTGTTTTATCAAACCACTCTAATTCTCGTCATTGCGAGGAGCGTCCAGTGCGACGTGGCAATCTCATTTAGCCAATTCTTCATTCTGAGGAACGTATTGTGTGATGTGAGAATCCCACCTTTTATATTTATTAAAAATAATTAAGAAAAACAAAAACTTAAAAAGATGAGATCCTCACGCGGGAAAGCACCGCTCAGGATGACTAAGAAAGCTCAAGAGATTGCCACGACCTCACAAAACGAGGTCTCGCAATGACGGATTGAGTGGATGAGATCCTCACGCGGGAAAGCACCGCTCAGGATGACTGAGAAAGCTCAAGAGATTGCCACGACCTCAAAAAACGAGGTCTCGCAATGACGGATTGAGTGGATGAGATCCTCACACCCTTAATAGGCAAGGGCTCAGTATGACTCCTACTGAGACAAATGAGACCCTCAAGCGGGGAAACATCGTTCAGGATGATAGAATTTTTTTAAAATTCTTTGTTGGGGCTTGATTTATCATGCCCTCAAGTATACAAGAGAGTAAACAATAAAGATTAACAGTTATTTAAATTAAAAACCCTTTATTGTACAATATAAATTAAAAAAGACCTGGTAAGAGTTTTATGAAAAGAAGCATTTGTTTACTCTGTTTGAGTGCTCTAGGCATAGCTCTGACTTTCATTGCTTCGTTAATCCGGATTCCCATACCTTCGATACGATGGTATTTTCATCTGGGTGATACAATAATATTTATTGTTTCACTCCTTTTCGGTCCCATTGCCGGAGCTGTTTCTGGAGCAATAGGTTCCTCTTTAGCGGATTTGCAGGCTGGGCTGGCGGTGTGGATTCCTTTTTCATTGGTGATAAAAGGATTTGAAGGTTTAGTTGTTGGCTGGATCAGCCAAGGACATGAGGGGAAAAAGGATCTCGTTGCTCTTTTTATAGGTTCACTGTTGATGATTGGTGGATATGCAATTGCTACAATAATCCTTTTTGGATGGCCAGTGCTTATCTATGAAATACCGGTTGATGTTATACAATGTGTAGTTGCAATTATCCTCTCTCTCTTTATAGTAAGGAGCATTCGAAAAAGATTTCCAATAATATCAAAACTAAAAGGATGTATTGAATGGAAAAATCAAATATAATCGGTTTGCTTCCAAGCGACTTATTATCCTTTCTTGAAATGATGGGTGAGCCCAGTTACCGATCAAAGCAAATCACTCATTGGTTATACCAACTTAAAGCAACCACCTGGGATGATATGAAAAATCTTCCTCTTGGTTTTCGCCAGGTATTATCCCAGAGGTTTGATATTGGTCAGACAAGAATTGAAACAAAAATGGTTTCATCCGATGGAAGCATGAAGTATTTATTGCGACTCGCCGATGGAAATGGAATTGAAATTGTGATCATTTCCCATCGCAAACACACAACTATCTGTCTTTCAACTCAAGTAGGATGTCCGGTTGGTTGTTCCTTTTGTGCTACCGGACAAAACGGCTATACCAGAAATCTGACCTACCAAGAAATTGTTGAAAGTGCTTGGAGAGCCCAGATTGAAAGTAATAGAGTTGTTAAAAATATCGTGTTTATGGGGATGGGAGAGCCATTGTTAAACTACGAACAACTATCCAAAGCGATTCAAACATTTAACCATCCCGATGGTTTCAATATTGGTTCTCGCCATATGACCGTATCGACTATTGGGATACCAGATAAAATTATCAGATTGGCCCAGGATTGGCCTCAGGTTAATCTAGCGGTCTCACTTCATGCCCCCAAAAACGAATTAAGGAAGCAGCTGATTCCTATAAATGACGTCTATCCCATTTCTCAAATAATGAAAACGGTAGAGAAATATATTGCCATGACACATCGACGAGTGACTATTGAGTATTCTTTATGGACCGATATCAATGATCAGCGGGAGTATGCTTTTCAATTAGCTTCTCTTTTGCGAGGGTTGTTGGTGCATGTCAATCTCATCCCAGGCAATCCTATCGCAGAATGTCATTTCGTTCCATCTTCTCCGGCAAGGGTCATGACTTTTGCCAGAATTTTAGAAGAAAACCAGATAAATGTCACCATTCGGGAACCCCACGGTCAGGACATAGGGGCAGCATGTGGTGAACTTTACGGATTGCATCATAAAAGAGGTGTGGTTGAATGATTATTGTTCTACGGCATGGAACCTCACAACAAGAAGTCGATGAAATCGTTGATCGGCTGAAGAAGTTGGGTTTTGGAGCCCATATATCCAAAGGAACCGAGAGAACTATTATTGGAGCTATTGGTGATGAACGCCAGGTCAATTTAGAAGAAAAAATTGGTGTTCTTCCCTTCGTTGAAAAAGTTATTCCAATTCTTGCTCCTTATAAGCTGACCAGTCGTGAATTTCGGTTGGAAGATTCGGTAATAGAAGTGGGAAAGGTTCCTATCGGTCCGGGTAAATTTGTAGTCATGGCCGGTCCCTGTGCGGTTGAATCAGAAAAACAACTTATGGAAACAGCTAATCGTGTAAAGGAAGCCGGTGCAATGATTTTACGGGCTGGAGCTTTTAAGCCGCGGACATCTCCTTATAGTTTTCAGGGTTTAGGAGAAAAAGGTCTAAAAATTTTAGCCAAAGCCCGAGAGGAAACTGGAATGCCGATAGTGACTGAAGCTTTAGGTATAGAAGAACTTCCCTTAGTCAATGAATACGCTGATATGATTCAAATCGGGGCAAGGAACATGCAAAACTTTCGATTGTTAGAAGCGGCCGGAAGGTTACGAAAACCAATCTTATTAAAGCGGGGCATGATGAGCACGGTTGACGAGCTCCTTATGTCAGCTGAATACATTCTTTCTCAAGGTAACTATAACGTAGTTTTATGTGAGAGAGGAATCAGAACCTTCGAATCGGCTACCAGGAATACCCTGGACTTAAGCTGCGTCCCTTTGGTTAAGAAACAAAGCCACCTACCTATTGTAGTTGATCCCAGCCATGGAACTGGTCGTTCCGAGTTGGTCCCGGCAATGAGTTTTGCCGCTCTTGCTGCCGGAGCCGACGGCTTGCTTATTGAGGTTCATCCTAATCCAATCGAGGCACTTTCCGATGGTCCTCAATCACAGGACCCTGCTCAATTTTCATCAATGATGGCAGAGCTTAAAAAAATTGCTGGTTTAAAAGGAAGGGCTATGTAATATGACTTATTCAATTGCGATCATCGGTTTGGGTTTGATGGGTTCCTCATTGGCGTGTGACCTGTCGCAATGGACAAAAAAAATCTCTATTACCGGTTATGATATCGATGAGGAAACTAATAGATTTTGCTTCCAAAAAGGCATAGTTGATCGCATAGCTGAATCACCACAACTGGCTGTAAAAGGATCAGATTTAGTTTTTATTGCCACGCCAGTTCGAGTCATTCCAAAGATTTATTCAGATATTCATTCTTATTTATTACCTCAAGCAATGGTTTTCGATCTGGGGAGCACTCGGCAGTGGGTTTTTAACCACTTGATTCCAGCTCCCGATAAAAATCTCTATTGTGGTTTTCACCCTATGGGTGGTGGGGTTGATGGTGGAGCACGTTTTGCCCAACAACGGCTTTTCAAGGGGAGACCGCTTCTGGTTACTCCCTATCGGCCTTTCAAGGATGGAGAAAAAGATTTAATTGAAGAGATTGCAAAATGTTTGGAGAGCCAGGTTTTTTTTTGACCGCTCAAGAACATGATCGTATTTGTGCTTTGGTGAGTCACCTGCCGCATGTTATAGCCAATGTATATGCCTCACAGGTTTATGAAAAGGATTATAGTTTTAGTCAATTAGCCGGATCATCATTTCGAGACTTTACTCGAATAGCTGGTTCCTCTCCTGAGGTTTGGTTAGATATTTTTCTCACCAATCAAGCTCAGATTTTATCGTTTATTGATGAATTAGAAGAAGGTATTCGAATCATGAAGGAAATCATCAAAAGTGGAGATGTGGACGGGTTGAAGGCATTTCTCACCAAGGTAAAAAAACTGAAAGAACGGATTGATGGTTATGATTCATTATGAAACTGCTGGAGAGTCTCATGGTACGGGAATCACTACCCTAATTAGTGGATTCCCTTCTCATCTTCGGGTTGATATTGATTTTATACAAAACGAGTTAGTTCGTCGCCAAAAAGGCTATGGTTCAGGTCCAAGAATGAAAATGGAAAAAGACACTGTTGAATTTTTGGGTGGAGTACGGTGGAAAGAAACCTTAGGATCGCCCATTTCTGTCTTGGTGAGAAACCGGGATTCAGTGAATTGGAAGTTGCAGATGGATCCCCTTGGTGCTCCTCCTTCTGATTATCGTGAAGTGGTTGTTCCGCGACCAGGCCATGCTGATTTGGCTGGAACGGTTAAATATCAGTTTACCGACATTAGAAATGTTATCGAACGAGCGAGTGCCCGGGAAACGGTTGGTCGTTGTGTAGCCGGAAGTTTTGCCAAGATGTTTTTGAATCAGCTTGGTATAGGAGTTGGAGGTTATGTGGAAAGCATTGGAGGAATTATCGCTGAGGGCGAAATAAATCTTGAGGAAAAAATCAAAGCAGCTCATGAATCCGAACTTGCGACCTTTGACCTACAAGCTACCAAGAAAATGATGGAGGCTATTGATGAAGCCCGGGAAAAAGGTGATTCTTTAGGTGGAACATTTGTTGTGGTAGCCTTTGGAATGATTCCCGGAATAGGTGATTATACCTCAGCTTTTAGAAAGCTCGATGCTCAATTGGCGGGAGGATTGATGAGCATTCCATCGGTGAAAGGTGTTGAAATTGGGAATGGCTTTTTGTCAGCCCAACTTTTTGGGAGTGAAGCTCATGACGCAATTTACTTTAATCAAGATCGAAAACCCTTTTCCTTTTTTCGTTCTACCAATCGGGCAGGAGGAATAGAAGGAGGAGTTTCTACTGGCGAACCAATTATAGTTAGATGTGCCATGAAGCCCATACCAACCTTACAAAAAGGATTGCCATCGGTTGATATTGCTGAAAAGTCCGATGTAGTATCACGGTACGAACGATCGGATGTTTGTGCTGTTCCTCGTGGATTGGTAGTGGGCGAAGCAATGATGGCTTGGGTTATAGCCTCAGCAGTCCGGGAAAAATTTGGTGGCGATAGCATGAACGAAGTGAAAGGGAATTTTAGGAATTATTTGGAGTATTTAAAGGATTTTTCTACGAAAAAAACCAAATAGAATATTGTATCCTATTCAACTGTTTTTCTTTAGGAACCATCTTTTAAATATGAAGGTTTTTTTGGTATAGTATTTTGGATATCATCTTGCCCTTACCAAAGAATTAAAATATGTCATCATCTTGAAGCTTTGAATTATGAAGCAGCGAGGATCTAATTTTTTCATGTTTTGGTTTAATCTTGTAAGTACACTAATAAGTAACGAATGAAAAGATTAAAAAAAACTATAAAAGAGACCTCTCTCTTTGGATATAGGGAGATTGACCGGCATAAAGTCATTTTCATCGTCTACAATTGATATGCTGTCTCATTAAATATCGTCATTGCGAGGAGCGCAGCGACGTGGCAATCTCATGATGAGAAGCTTTAAGGATAAAGAATAGGAAAGGAATCATATATTTATATCAAGAGTGACCGTTGGAATAGAATCTTATACTTTAGTATCACCAGCAATCTAATAAAAAGAGTATGGGAACATAAAAATAAAGTCATTGATGGTTTTACCAGGAGATATAACCTTAGTAAATTAGTCTATTACGAAATATATGATGATATTAAAATTTTGATCAATCGAGAAAATAAATCAAATCTTGTTCGCGGAGCGAGAAGATAGAACTCATTCATGCTTTTAATTCGTATTTGTATGATTTATATAAAAAAGCTATCCAATTAGAGATTGCCACGTCGTATAGGACGCTCCTCGCAATGACGGAGAATAGAGTGGTTTGTTAAAGCAAACCACATTAAAAGATTTAAAAATATTCGTCATCCTGAGGCTTCGTATTCAGAAGCCGCGAGGATCTCATTTTTTAAAAATTGTGGAATCGGAGAATCGTGGAACTGCGGAATTGGGAAGGATGAGATTGCCACGTCGCTGTGCTCCTCGCAAAGACGAGAATAAGAGTGGTTTGATAAAACAAACCATATTAAAATACAATTAATTAATGTTGGAGCGACAATGAATTGCGCCGTTTAATGTAGTGACATGCCATGGCATGTCGAGTTTATAGTTTTCATCAAAATGAATTCCCCTCCTTGGGGGGGCGTTACGATGTGACGGAGAGCGTGCATTTATTTTTTATCGACATTTTTGATGGATTCGCTAGAATGAGATTCTCACGTCGCAGAATACGTTCTTCAGAATGACGGGTTTATAATATATTACGTTTTTAATCGATGCTTTTTATCGTTTTTATAAAAAATGAGGTTGATAATCGAAAATGAAAATACCGATCAGCAAACCCAATCTTGATGAAGAAGAAAAAAATGCGGTTCAAGACGTTCTCAATTCAGGATTTTTAGCCCAGGGAAAGAGAGTTGCTCAATTTGAAGAAGAATTTGGAAAGTATATTGGAGTATCACAAGCGATAGCCACAAGCAGTGGGACTGCAGCGTTGTTTATTGCCTTAAAAGCGTTGGGGATTTCTCCAAATGATATAGTAATAACAACACCCTTTACTTTTGTTGCGACTGCGTCTTCGATAATGCACTGTGGTGCAATTCCAACTTTTTGTGATATTAATCCCCAAACTTTTAATATTGATCCCAACGCTTTGGAAAGAGTTCTAAAAAAAGATAGAAACTCAATCAAAGCCATACTCATCGTTCATCTTTATGGCTTACCTTGTCCGATGGAAGAAATTATAGCGCTTGCCGATCAATACGGTATTCCGGTTATTGAAGATTGCGCACAAGCTCATGGCGCCGAGTATCGTGGAAAAAAAGTCGGCTCTTTTGGAAGGGCCTCAGCATTTAGCTTCTACCCTACTAAGAACATGACCACTGGCGAAGGTGGTATGATTTTAACCAATGATGAAGAGTTTGGAAAAAAGTGTCGAATGCTGATTAATCACGGGAGTAAAAAGAGATATTACCATGAATTTTTAGGTTATAATTTTCGGATGACCGATATTGCCGCCGCCATCGGACGCGTGCAGTTAAGAAAATTGGATGATTCTAACCAAAAACGAAGAGAAAACGCCATTTTTTATAATCGTGAATTATCATCACTTCCAGAAATTGAAACACCTGTAGTGCCTGATTATGTACTCCCGGTTTTCCATCAATATACTATAAAATTAAAACATCACCGAGATGATTTGGCACGTTTTTTTGACCAGAAAGAAATTGGATATGGAATCTATTATCCTGTTCCTCTCCACCAACAAAAATTTATCCATAAAATAGTCGGAAACGGTAATTATCCCATGGCTGACGCTTGTTCTCGAGAGGTTTTTTCAATTCCGGTTCATCCACTTCTAAAAAAAGAGGAGCTGGAACACGTGGTTGATTTAATCAAATTATTTTGCCAGGGGGGTTTCAATTGAGTTCGGTAAAAGTTGGAGTGGTTGGGGTTGGTTATCTTGGACAACATCATGCCCGAATTTATTCTGAAATACCAGATACTACCCTTGTAGGTGTGGTTGATATAAATCAGGAAAGAGCAAGAGAAATTGCCCAGCGTTACTCAACAACTCCCTATTACGATTATCGTGAATTGTTTGGAAAAATTGATGCTGTAAGCATTGTCGTTCCAACCGTGCTCCATCGTTTGATTGCCGGACACTTTATCGAGGAAGGGGTTAATATACTCATAGAAAAACCAGTAACGACGACTCTTGAAGAAGCTCGAGAATTGATGGAGATGGCAAATAAAAAGAAAGTGATTCTCCAAGTAGGTCACATTGAGCGGTTTAACACCGCAGTCATGGAACTATCAAAAATAATTGATCGGCCAGTCTTTATCGATTGTTATCGAATGGGACCCTATACCAACCGGAATACCGATGTGGGAGTTGTACTCGATTTGATGATTCATGATATCGATATTGTAACGAGTATTGTTAAAAGTAAAGTAATGAAAATCAGTGCTTTTGGGTATCCAGTATTTTCCCGTCAAGAAGATATCGCTAACGCACAGATACTTTTTGAAAATGGTTGTATCGCCAATCTCACCGCTAGCCGAATCACCCGGAAAAAAATACGCCGCATGGAAATCACCGAGGTCGATGCCTTTATTTCCATCGATTATTTAGAACAAGAGTTAGCGGTTTACAAGAAGACAATCACGGCAGTTCCCCCCATCCTCATGGAGAAACCAATGATGCAAAAAGGGGAGCCGCTTCGGTTTGAATTGGAACACTTTACCCGCTGTGTGAAAAATGGAGAAAGACCACTGGTCGGTTTAGAGGAAGGGAAGAATGCACTCGAAGTAGCATTAAAAATACTTGAAGAAATAAAAAAGAATCAGGGGCTTGTGAATGAAAAATACCTATGATGTTATCATAATCGGAGGAGGACCAGCGGGAATTTTTGCCGCATTGGAGCTTGCCGACAAAACTGATCTTGATGTCCTCATAATTGATCGAGGCGGAGACATTGAGCAGCGAAGATGTCCTGCCCGGGAAAAGAAAAATATCTGCCAAAAATGTCAGCCTTGTTCTTTGCTCTGTGGTTGGGGGGGAGCAGGGGCATTCAGCGATGGAAAACTGACTTTTTCCCATGACGTTGGTGGTCAATTAACCTCTTATTTAAAACCGGACGATTTAGAGCAGCTTCTTCAGTATGTTGATAATATTTACCTTCGCTATGGAGCAACCCCACGGGTTTACGGAGATGATGGAGAAAAGGTAGAAGAATTCCGGAAAAAAGCGGAAATGGCTGAACTTATATTACTTCCATCACGAGTGAGACATTTGGGAACTGACAGCTGCCGAGGAATATTAACTCGCATAAAAAATCATTTGAAAGAGAAGATTACTATCCTCACTCGTACTGAAGCTGCTGAAATCTTAACCGAAAACCATCGAGCAGTTGGTGTTCAACTGAAAAGTGGTGATGTAATTAAAAGTCGCTACTTGATCGTTGCGCCTGGTCGGGTTGGAGCCGATTGGTTACGAAGAGAAGCATTAAAGTTAAAGCTGGACTTGGTCAATAATCCAGTAGACTTAGGCGTCAGGATGGAAGTACCAGCTTCAATTATGGAAGAATACACGAAAATTTTATACGAATTAAAACTCATCTATTATTCCCATACCTTTGACGATCGAGTGAGAACTTTTTGTATGTGCCCCCACGGTGAAGTGGTCAGCGAATATAACGATGGGATTATTACCGTTAATGGTCATAGTTATGAAAATCGAAAAACCAACAATACTAATTTTGCCATCCTGGTAAGTACTCATTTTACTGAACCCTTTAAAGAACCAATCGAATACGGTCGCTATGTGGCTCGTTTGGCGAATATGCTCAGTGGTGGTGTTATTATACAAAGACTAAAGGATTTACAATTGGGAAGAAGATCTACTCCGGAACGTATCAACAAATCAGTTTTAAAGCCTACGCTCAACGGTGCCAGTCCTGGAGACTTGAGCTTTGTTCTTCCTTATCGGTTTTTGCAAGATGTATTAGAGATTATTTCAGCAATGGATAAGTTTATTCCAGGAATCAGTTCTCCTCATAATCTTCTTTATGGGTTAGAAGTAAAGTTCTATTCATCACGGGTGAAACTCAATGAATATTTAGAAAGTGATATCGAGAATCTATTCATGGCTGGAGATGGAGCTGGAGTAACCAGAGGTTTGATTCAGGCGTCCACATCAGGTGTAATCGTAGCCAGAGAAATCCAACACCGGATTGGAGGTCAAATATAAATGAAAAGAAACCTACTCATTACCAATGATGATGGCTATCAAAGTGATGGAATTCGAGCTTTGGTTCGAGCTTTTAAGCCGATAGCCAATATAATATTAGTTGCTCCTCTCGAAGAGCGAAGTTGTTCGAGTCACAGCATAACTTCACGACAGACATTAAAAGTGAAGGAAGTTCAAGTCGATGGAATAAGCGGTTTAGCAGTTGATGGGACACCAGCCGACACAGTAATATTGGGTCTCAATTTGTTTTCTAAAGCTCCAGTCCACTTTGTTATATCCGGTATCAATAGGGGACCCAATCTGGGTTTTGACGTTTTTTATTCAGGAACGGTTGGAGCAGCGATGGAAGCAGCTATGTCGGGAATACCAGCCATGGCGGTTTCACTATCAATACAGGAAAAATTGAATTATGAGGTTGCAGCAGAAACTGCTCTCGATATTTTTCTCCATTTTGAAGAAACTCTTTCTCGGCAAAAAAATTTAGTACTCAACGTGAATATACCTGATGTGGCTCATTCGAGAGAACTGAACGGATGGAAGATTACCGAGCTTGCCGATCGATTTTATTTTACTAAAGTTCAAAAAACCACTCAGAATGATGAATTCCAAGAATATGTTTTTATTGAAGAAAAACGCCAGGTAGAATACCAAAGTAGTTCGGATTATTGGTCAGTGGTGAATTCGGAAGTGTCAATTACCCCCCTTCGACCGAATCTGACTGACTGGTTGATAAAAAACGAACTTGTAGAAGTATTATCGGGGAAGAATAGTTGAAGTGAAGTACATTCAGGGGAGGTTGGTTTTCAGGGGTCGTGTTCAGGGGGTTGGTTTTCGCTATTTTGTTTTAAAAAGAGCCTCCGGGTTTGAGGTTACAGGATTTGTCAAGAATTTATACCATGGTGAAGTGGAAGTGGTTGCTGAAGGAGAGAAATCCGAAGTTGAAAGCTTCTTTCGGGAAATTCGCGAGGGACCAGTGAGCGCATCAATCCGTGATATTTTTGAGGAGTGGTTGCCTTATTCGGGAAATTATGAAACATTTCAGGTTGAATACTAATGGAAATAGATAATGCCAGAACACTTCAAGAACGGGAAAATATGGTTCGAAAACAAATCATCTCCCGGAATATTAAAGACCAAAGAGTAACCCAAGCACTGCTGAGAATTCCTCGACATGTTTTTGTCCCTGAATTTTACCAGAAATATGCTTACCAAGATACTCCTTTAGTCATTGGTGAAGGACAAACCATTTCACAACCTTATATAGTTGCTTTGATGTCAGAATTGTTAGAAATTCAACCGACTGATCGAATTTTAGAAATTGGAACCGGTTCGGGTTATCAAACCGCAGTTTGCGCAGAATTGGGCAAAGAAGTTTATACCATAGAGCGCATCGAAGAATTGGCCCAAAAAGCCGAAGAGGTTTTAGAAAGTCTTGATTATAGGAATATCAATTTTTTTGTAGGTGATGGAAGTCGGGGAATTCCGGAATACGCTCCATTCGACAAAATCATCGTCACTGCTTATGCCAATGAGATATACCCGATTTGGGTTGAGGAATTAAAAGAAGGTGGCATCATTGTTCTTCCTTTGGGAGGAGATTTTCGTCAAACTCTTATTCGGGGAAGAAAGCAAAAAGGATCGTTGCAAATTGAAAAACATGGGTCAGTTGTTTTTGTTCCACTGATAGAAAACGCCCCCTAAAAAGCCGGCATCCTAATCCTTTATTTCTAAGCATATACTTTATGACGCGAGAATCCCGTCCTTTAACCATCGGACACAATAAATTCTTGCCCTTAATTTTAAAAGTATTTTAATGTGGTTTGTTTTATCAAACCACTCTAATTTTCGTCATTGCGAGGAGGCCAACCGTCTTTTGGTTGGACGGCGTGGCAATCTCTATTTAACCAATTCGTTATTCTGAGGAGTCCGGTGCTTTAACCGGGCGACGCGAGAATCTCATTCTTTCCCATTCCACAATCCTACAAATAATAAAAGATGGCTCAAGAGATTGCCACGACCTCAAAAAACGAGGTCTCCAATGACGACAAGAAGTTTCTTTTCCCTTGATGGGAGAAGGTGAGGATGGCGGAATAAAGAACTCATCTTCCCTTAATGGGAGAATGAGGTATTTTTTGGCTGGCTTTGCTGAATTACCTTAAAGAATTCCTGATTGATTGTTGCCGGTTTCGCGTAACTCATAAAGATGTAGATGAGGGTCGCAATAATAATCGTCCAAACTCCTGGCCACCATCCCCAGGGTTTCCAGGAGGTAACTTGAAGAACAAGAGAAATACCGGCACCTCCTATCATACTGCTGAGAGCTCCAAATGCGCTTCCTTTCTTCCACAAAAATCCTCCTATGGTCGAAGGAACCGTGGCCAATAGCCCGGCTGAAGAGGCAACGGAAAGAACAGCGATAAGATTAAAACGCTGAATAGCAAAAAGAAAGATACCTATTCCTAAAATTAAAATAAACCAACGAGCGATTGCCAACTGTTGTTTTTCAGGGATTTCCCGCTGAGCACGAACAATATCACGAACGAACATGGAGGAGATGGTTAACATCACCGAATCGATGGTTGAGATGGCTGCTGAGAATATCCCGACAATCATTAGCAAGACAATTATAAGCGGAACCTTGAGCTGGGCAAGCAGGGTTGGTGTTGCTTGATCAGGGTTGGAAAGACCGGGGAAAAGTAGGAGAGCGCAGAATCCGATTAGAATGGTAATGAGAGTATAAACCAAGCCATAGCCGAGAAAACCATTTATCATTGACCGCATTTTGGGAAGAGAAGAAGGAACGAATAATCGCTGTGCGACTTGGGGGTTGGATATGCTGAAAAAAAACCAAGGAAGAGATAATCCTAAAAAAGTATGAAAACCAAAATAGCCGTTTCCGGGAACGGATAACCATAGTGGGTAGTTCACTTCAATTTGATGAAGGAAGTTATTGAATCCTCCTAAATATTTAGTTATGAGTATAAATATGAAGATAATTGAGCTAACTAGCATAATCCCAGCTTGTAAACTATCGGTCGTGGCTACTGAACGAAGTCCGGCGATTTCGGTCCAAACCAAGGTGATCAGCGTTGCGATCAAAGCGCCCCAGAAGAAGGATATTTTTCCATTTGATAAAGTCTCTAATAGATATCCTATTCCCATCAATTGAATTGAAGAATAGGGAATCAGAAAAACGAGAGAAATCCACGCTGATACGGCACCAACTTTTTTATTTTGATAGCGAGTGCTAAGTAATTCAGCAGGGCTTACACAATTATAATGTTTCCCTGCACGCCAATAATAAGGGCCAAAAAGAACTGCCCAAAAAAGACCGGATAGGTATATGAGCTCAAAGCCGAGAGCCCCAACGCCACCTTTATAGGTTAGCCCGGCTAAACCAACCAGCATAAAGGCGCTGTAGGTTGTTGCGCTATAGGAGAGGGTGGAAATATATCCTTTTAGTTTCCGATCGGCAAGGAAGTAATCGACAACTCCAGTTGCTCCTCCCCGGCGGGATAGAAGAGCGATTAAAGTTCCCCAAACCATATAGATAACTATTGAGATCCAAATGAGCTCAATTTTCATTTTTCCAGTGATCCATCATTTTTGTCATAAGATATATTGCTATTAAAGAATATCCGATCCAGAATAAAAAACTTCCATAGAATTTATGAACTTTTTGCAGTAAGGTAAAAGGAATTAAATAGGCAAGAATAACCAAGGGAAAATACCCAAAAAAGTATTTTTTCATTGCCTTCCTCCGATTGCTTTATTGAATCAAAAAATTGTTCCTACTATTTAAGCATAAAAAGGTTTAGAATCATAGAGAAAACATATGATGACGATTCAACAATTTCCCTTCTGCGCAGGGGGAATTATTTTAATTCATTCTCCCATTGAGGGGGGATTTGAGTTTTTTCCTGCTCCGTCATTGCGAGGAGCGTCCTATGCGACGTGGCAATCTCATTTATAGGAATCAGTGAATCGTGAGAAGTGAACTGTGAACCGGATAAAAAAATAAAGCTCTGATAAAAAGACATTGTGAAATTTTTTATAACTTTCATTTTAACCAGGAAAAACCAAAAGACACTTTCCCCCCGCAAGCGGCACCCCTCCACGGAGGGGAATTGTTGAATTCATTCCACCATTGAGGGGGGATTCAGGGGGGTGTGCCTTTCTCAGTTTTTTTGTTCAATTTTTTGCTAATATCTTTATTTACAGGATAGAATCTCATCTTTTCAATACTACAATTCAACACATAATAAAAGATGAATCATGAGATTGCCACAACCTCAAAAAACCAGGTCTCGCAATGACGACTAAAAGTTCCTTCTCCCTTGATGGGAGAAGGTCAGGATGAGGGTGAAAGCCCAGGATGAGATCCGGGTTGGTTGCTCTAAAAGAATTACCTTAAAAAAAGGCTCCGGTATTTTCAGGATAAAAAGGAGAGTCGAAAATGAAAAGGAAAATCATCCAAAGTGCAATTAATATCAGCAGTTCTGATGAGAATATTATCAATGAAATGACCAAGAGTCTTGGACAAATTCCGGGATGTTTAATTGCTGATTATTCATCCGATATCGACCACAATCGTTCAGTAATCAGTCTATTGGGAGACGAGAAAAGCCTTACCAAGGCGGTCTTTGCTATTTTTGAAATTGCCCTTGAAACGATTGATATCTCCCATCACAATGGAGAACACCCCCGTATAGGTGCGGTTGACGTTATTCCTTTTACACCCTGGGGAAGTGCAACCATGGAAGATTGTATTGCTTTAGCTCAAAGTGTCGGGAAAGAAGTTGCAAAGAAATACTTGATACCAGTCTATTTATATGGTGAAGCCGCATTGATACCAGAACATGTCAATTTGTCTCTGATAAGGAGAGGCGGGTATGAAAGTCTCAAACAAGAGATACATCGAATTGCTGACCGAAAGCCAGATTATGGACTGGCTCGTCTTCATCCAACCCTCGGAGCCGTAGCAATCGGTGCTAGAAATCCACTGGTAGCTTTTAATGTGAATTTAAAAAGCAAGGACAGAGGAGTTGCCAAAGAAATCGCTAGAAAGTTAAGAGGAGAGTATGGAGGGCTAACTCGAGTCAAAGCTATCGGTGTCAACTTAGGAAGTCGAGATTTGGTTCAAATATCAATGAACCTGTTAAATTATCGAATGAGTACGGTTGTTCAGGCTTATGAATTGGTAAAGATAGAAGCCCGTCGTTACGGTATAGAAGTTCAAGGGTCAGAAATTATCGGGTTGGTACCATTGGAGTGTTTGGTTGATATTGTTGGATTTTATCTTTCTATTCCCGATTTAAAAATATCCCAGGTTTTAGAGTATCATTTTTTAGAAAAAAATTGACTATATTTGACATTAGTCTTGACAATTTGACCTTCTTTGATTATAATAAGGTCGTAAATAAAAAAAACATGAAGGGGGTACGAAATATGGTGAACAGATCCCTACCGGTAAAAAGGGAAGACAGGTTAGTACGACCGGTTCGTCGACTTTGGGATGTATTTGATCTCCGTTCCGATATCGATCGCATGTTTGACGATTTGTTTGATTTTTCACTGGCGAACGTACCACTAAGAAGAGGCAATTATCCACCGATCGATTTGACGGAGACCGATACAGAGTTTGCTTTAAAAGCTGAACTCCCCGGAATTGATCCTAAGAACATCGATATCAATGTCACACCAGATAGGATCGAAATTCGTGGAGAAGTGAAGGATGAATGGGAACAGAAAGATACCGGTTGCTGCATTATGGAACGATATCACGGAACTTTCGAAAGAGTAATTGGATTACCAGCTGAAGTAAATCAAGAGGGAGTGAAAGCGAATTATCAAGATGGAATTTTAAAAATTACCTTACCTAAAAGTGAACCGAGTAAACCCAAGGCAAAAAAGGTTGAAATAGAAACTAAATAAAAGCCGGTGAAATGGCGGGCAATCTGCCCGCCATTTTTTTGTTTAAAAAACCATTAGACCGGTTGAAGGGATGTCTTTTTTTTGCTATAGTTTAAATCTATCGGGGCGTAGCGCAGTCTGGTTAGCGCGCTTGACTCGGGTTCAAGAGGCCGGAGGTTCAAATCCTCTCGCCCCGACCATATCGAATATGAGCATTTTTTTATAAAAATTTTTTCGAGCCCTTCGGGTGGAATCTGGACAAACCTCTTAAAATCATTGTCTGCAAAAAATACTGAATCCCAAGGCTTTTTCATGAGGAAAGAGAAAGACTCGAAACCGGCATTAAGAGGATGAGAAATTGAATGAAAGGGAAAGGCTCAATTAATCCAAAAATCACTTTGCATATGGAAAACGAAAAAACATTAATTCACGATTTTGATTTAAACTTAATTTGTGATTATTTTGGAAGGCTGGAACGGCAAGGGCCTGGTAGTCCTGAGTCTACTATTAGGGCTTTAAGTTTTATTGACAATTTTTCCAATGAATTAAATATTGCAGATTTTGCTTGTGGAACAGGCGGTCAAACAATGACTCTTGCACAAAACACCAAAGGAACAATTACTGGTCTTGATCTTTCTCCTGATTTTATTAAAAAATTTAATACAAACGCTGCAAAGCTTGGTTTACAGAATAGAGTAAAAGGAATTGTCGGTTCAATGGATAATTTACCTTTTCAAAATGAAGAATTTGATGTTATATGGTCTGAAGGGGCTATTGCCAATATAGGTTTTGAAAAAGGCTTGAATTATTGGAAAGGCTTTCTAAAAAAAGACGGTTATATTGCTGTAACATATGAGTCATGGTTTACCGATGAACGACCCAATGAAATTGAAAAGTTTTGGGTTAATGCTGTTCCCGAAATTGGTACAATAGGGCATAATATTTCAATAATGCAAAAAGCCGGTTATAGTTTTGTTGCCGCATTTACATTGTCTGAAAAATGCTGGACGGATACTTTTTTTATTCCGCAAAAAGCAATACAAAAAGCATTTTTGGAAAAAAATGCTGGAAATAAAGCCGCTGAGGCTTTTGTTGAATATATGAAGTATGAAGCGGAGTTGTATTCAAAATATAAACAGTATTATGGATATGTTTTTTATATTGGGAAAAAAATATAAAAAATGAAGTACGCCCTCACTTTGTGTAGCGCCTTAGGGTAGACTTACCAATTTGGAAACCTTCATACATTCTTCCTTATCTAAGTAAAATTAATTCTTTGTTGATAATTCATAATCGTTTTGCTTTTTATATCATCTGGTTTACAGCCTTCAAGAATAGAATTACAATACCCATAGGTTTGGTGGTTTATTTTTTTTAAAAAGCCGAGGGTTTTATGATTTATTACATCAGTAAATACTTGGGTTTGTTTCTTCTTTACCTCTTTTGCCGCTTTCGGGTTATTGGCCGGCAAAATTTTCCAAAATCGACTCCCTGTTTGATCGTTTCTAATCACGCTAGCTACTTGGATCCCATAGTTATCGGCTGTGCTTGCCCAAGGCGAGTCTATTTCGTCGCTAAAGAAGAGTTGTTTCAAAATCCAGTTGCCCGATTTTTCCTCAATCAGTTAGGAGCCTTTCCCTTACGGAGGGGTGAAGCTGATCGGAGTGCGGTTAAAAGGATATTTTCTCTCTTGAGAGAGAATAGAGTGGTGTGTCTTTTTCCTGAGGGGACGAGAAACCAAGGTGAGGTTGGTGATTTTCGTTCCGGTGCGATAAAATTATTGATGAAAGCCAAAGCAGATGTAGTCGTAGCTGGGGTGACCGGGACTTTTGAAAGCTATCCCCGCGGTGCGAAGTTTCCCAAACCTCATCCAATCCAGGTTCATTTTTCTGGACCTCTTTCCCAAAACGGTCTCAATCAGTTTGAATGGGAGGAAAGATTAAAAAGAAAGATGGAGGAATTCATTCATGATGACCGGTAAAAAGCTCAATTGGTACCTAACAGGTTTCATCACTTTTTTTATGGTTGTTGTTATCGGTTCTTCGGTTCAAGCTCAAATCGACAAAATTGAAATGAGCATAGAAGAAGTCACTGACCAAAAAACCCCCTATTTGAATTATCCAGTTGCTGTTTTGGTGCAAGAGGGGAGCGATCTGGTACTAATTTGCGATTGGGCAAACGACCGTCTGGTTATCACCGATCAAAATGGAAAAACCCAAAAAATTGTACCTGGTTTGGAAGGGCCGGTAGGGATGGTTTATGATTCGATGAGTAATCGCCTCTATCTTACTGAGCAGAAAGCTAACCGGATTCGAATATTGGATGGTTCTACTTTCGCACCGGTTGGAGAGTTTAAAATTCAGGGAATTACGCTGAATGAACCACGGGGTCTTTGGATGGATGAAGACCGCAAAATTTATCTCGTTGACACTATGAATTCGCGAATTGTGGTTTTTGATCAAGACGGAAATCTAATTAGGACCATTGGAAAAGAAGGAATGGGAGATGATGAATTCTATTATCCTCGGGGTGTATCAGTTGATTCCCAGGGAAGAATCTGGATGACCGATACCCTTCATCATACTGTGAAGGTATTTGATCCAGCAGGAAATTATCTCTTTCGTATAGGAAAAGGGGGTAGCGGTCCAGATGAGTTAGATCGGCCTCGATATGTAATCGTTAAAGATGAAACAGTGATTATTTCTGATTATCGAAATAATCGTTTGAAGATTCACAATACTCAAGGCGAGCTGATTGGTATAGTCGATAGAATTGGTGGTGATTATCTCCTCAATCCTGAAGGGCTTTGGATTGATAGCAACGGTTATCTCTGGGTAGCAGACTCCGGTAATAATCGAATTGTTAAATTGGATATGACTTTTTTAATGAACCGGGAAGCGTATCTAGCATCATTATTGTCCAAAGACAAGATCGATGAATTTTTAAGAGAAGCTGCCTCTCTTTCTCCAGAAAAAAGACAACTCCCTGAATTGAGTGCCCTGTTTTATACTGCCTACCAGAAAAAAGATGATTTAGAGAATATGATTGTTGAAGCCGAAAATCTTTGGATGATAGATGAGGAAAATCGATCTACCTGGTCAGAAGAATTGGGGAAACTTTACTATCGAAAAGCTACTCTGTCTCGGGCAACACAACCAGCTTCAATAATAAAAGACTTTTATCGTAAATCAATACAATATGGTTATAAGAAAGCTTATATCCCCTATGTCTGGACATCATTTTTGATGTTGGGTGGGTCTAATCTTTTTCTCATTATCCTCTTAGTTATGCTTTTAGTTTTATTGTTTGTGTTATATAGAATTCGCATAGCTCGTACAAGGAGGTGGTAAGAAAATGGAGAGACGTCCAGCTGTTGCCGGTTATTTTTATCCAGAGAATAAAAATGAATTAGAGAGTCTCATTCGAAAAGTTTATGAATCAGAACTCGGAGCTTCTGGAAAAATTGATCAGGAATTCCCCACCGCGATTAATGGGGTGGTTTGTCCTCATGCAGGGATAATTTTTTCTGGTGCAGTTGCTTCCTGGGCTTATGCTGTTCTTTCTCGCATCGACCCGATTGATACTTTTATTATCATTGGACCCAATCACCGAGGTTTGGGACGAAGAGCTTCGCTAAGTTCAGCCGAATCATGGATCACCCCACTGGGGAAGATTGAGGTTGACCAGGAAATGGTGGACTATTTTGTGTCATCTTCGGGGATTTTTAGCATCGATGATCGTGCCCATCAATATGAGCATTCGTGTGAGATACACCTTCCTTTTCTCCAACAATTTATTCCTTTTCCTTTTAAAATTTGTCCAATTTCTCTTCTAGATCAGACCATGGAAACCGCGCAGAAAATGAGCCAGGTAATCAATGAGTTTTCACAAAGAAAGAAAATTGTAATAATCGCTAGTACCGATTTTACTCATTATGAATCCGACACAATGGCTCGTGAGAAGGATTTAATTTGTATTGATAATATTGTTCGTCTTGATGGGGATGAATTTTTTCACTGTATTCATCGGAATCAAGTTTCTATCTGTGGGCCAGGTGGGGTTGGTACTTTAATTGAATTTCAAAAAATTCGCCATTCGCCCCGAGGTACTCTTCTTTGCTATGCCACCAGTGGTGATATCAACGGCCAGTATGACCAGGTGGTTGGGTACGCTGCCATAGCCTTTCCTCAATAGTTGTGGGGTCTTTAAATTTACTTTGATATTCTGAGAAACCCAGTGTTTTTGCCGGACGACGTGTCAACCTCATCCCTCAAAACAGTGAGCCATGAGCAGTGAATCGTGAGTCGTGAGTCGAATAAAAAAATTAAGAATTGATGAACTTTGGCAGTGAGAAACCCATGAAAAAAGCCTCTCCCTTTAGTTAAGGGGAGAAAAAATATTAAAAGATGAGATACTCATGCCTTCTAGAAGCGAGGGCACAGGATGACGCATATCTACAAATACTTTTCACCTTGATTTTTCAAAGTTCTTTTTCCCTTGATGGGAGAAGGTTGGGATGAGGGTGAGACTTAAGATTCAGATACCGGTTAGTTGCTCTCAGTAAAGCAAACGAAGAAAATTTAAAAAAATCCCCCTCACCTTAATCCTCTCCCACCAGGGGAGAGGAAAAAAAGAAAAGGAAGAAATTCTCCCACCAGGGGAGAGGAAAAAAAGAAAGAAGATTTCCCACTTAGAAAGAAGGGAAAAGAAACTGACTTCATTCATAAAATTAGAAAAATAGAGGATTTAAAAAAAAATTTAGAAAAATTTACAAGAAGATATTGACAGATGAGAAGGAATAAAATATTATAGTAAATTGTCGGTTCTTTCGTTTTGGAACACCATTTTTTCAATTCGTTCCAAATTTTCACTGAGTGGGTGTTATTATTATCTTACAAATCGATGATAAAATCAATCGTTTTGTCCTCTTATTTTTTTTACCTGTGCATTGTGAATTTCATATATTCCACATTTTAAACTTACACCGTTTCGCCACAGTTTAATGATGATGAAAAACTGATTTGGTTTGGAGAGTAATTTCTTTTTTTTAATTTTCAACAAAGGTGGTGTGCTGGGTGAATTCTGGATACATTCAGAGAAAAACATTTTCAAAGGTAACTTCATATGCCGAACTTCCCCATTTTATTGAGATACAAAGAAAGTCATTTGACCTATTTTTACAGGCAAATGTTCCTCACGAAAAGCGAAAAAGGCATGGCTTGCAAGAGGTTTTCACCGAAATTTTTCCCATACAGGATTTTACCGGGAAACTTATGCTGGAATTTATCGATTATCGCTTGGATAAGCCAGTTTTCTCAGTTCGTGAATGCAAGGACAGGGGACGAACTTATGCTGCACCGTTGTTTGCCCGGGTTCGATTAATCAACCGAGAAACCAATGAAATAAAGGAACAAGATGTCTATATGGGTGAAATCCCACTCATGACTGATAAGGGAACTTTTGTAGTAAATGGTGCGGAACGTGTTGTAGTAACGCAGCTCATTCGATCTCCAGGAATATTTTTTAGCAAAGAGATAACACCGACAGGAAAAATCGAATATGGTTTTAAGATCATACCGAACCGTGGTGCCTGGTTGGAATTTGGAATAGACCCGGGAGAAATCCTATTTGTTCGCGTTGATAAGAGGCGCAAGATCAATGCTATGACTTTGATCAGAGCTTTGGGGTTTTCTAATGACGAGGAAATCCTCGAACTGTTCGATAACCTTCCTTACATCCAAGCAACATTGGAAAGAGATACCACTTCAAACCCAAAAGAAGCAGTTATGGAGATCTTCCGGCGCCTGCGTCCCAGCGAACCACCAACTGAAGAGAATACTCGAGATTTTATGAGATATTTATTTTTTGACCCCCGCCGTTATGACCTTGGCGAAGTAGGTCGATATAAGCTAAATAATAAACTTAAATTAGAAGAACGCATTGTACGAATCGAAGAGTTTGTCGGAGCTGAGGATATTATTCTTGACCATGAAGAACATCAATGTCTTCGTAATCAAGCAGCAATTGATGAGGATAATCCTTCTCGATATGAAATTCTCCTTCGTAAAGGAGACAAAATTGGACGGCAATTAGCTCTTACTTTAGAGGAGTTGAATCAAGAATATAATATCGATTACATACAAGTTTATAACGACGAAGATCAAATCATAAAAGTATTTATTGAGCGCGAAGATGAATTGGAATTAGTTGGTGATGATTTGGAGGGCAGAACAATAAGCCAGGATGTGGTTCAACCGGAGACTGGAGAGATCCTGCTCAAGAAAGGTGATATTGTAACCTTGGAAGCCTTAAGGACACTGCGAGTTCATGGAATAGAAAGTATTTGGGCTGAAAAGGGACGGATTTTGAGTCGGGCCGATGTAGTCGGGGGCATTCGCTATCTCCTCAACTTGTTGAACGGCGTTGGCTATGATGATGATATCGACCATTTGGGAAATCGACGAGCTCGACCAGTGGGGGAGCTCTTACAAAATCAATTCCGCACTGGGTTACTGAGAGTTGAAAAAGTCATCCGAGAAAAAATGACCATTCAGCCTGACACCGATTCGGCAACTCCCCAAAACCTGATTAATGTTCGACCGGTGGTAGCTGCCATCAAAGAGTTTTTAGGAAGTAGCCCGCTTTCCCAGTTTATGGATCAAATCAATCCACTTTCGGAAATTACCCATAAGAGACGACTGAGTGCTTTGGGACCTGGGGGGTTAAGCCGTGAACGGGCAGGTTTTGAGGTTCGTGATGTCCATTATACCCATTATGGACGAATGTGCCCAATAGAAACTCCGGAAGGACCAAATATTGGTTTAATTACCTCTCTATGCATATATGCAAAGGTCAATGAATATGGCTTTATTGTAACCCCATACTTGAAAGTTGAAAATCGACGTTTAAGCAATGAAATTCGGTATCTTTCCGCTGATGAAGAAGACCGCTATCATATTGCCCCTTCCGATACCATCATCGATGGGAACGGAATGATACACGATGAAAACGTCGTGGTTCGTTTCCGTTCGAAAATTGTAGAGGTAGAAAGCAAAAAAGTTGATTTTATCGATGTTTCGCCTCAACAGATCATTAGTGCCTCGGCATCGCTCATTCCATTTTTAGAGCACAATGATGCCAACCGAGCTTTGATGGGTACCAATATGCAACGTCAAGCGGTTCCTCTATTAGTTTCCAAGCCGCCTCTCATTGGGACGGGAATGGAATATAAAGTTGCCCAAGATTCAGGTGCAACGGTTGTTGCCAGAAATAGTGGAATAGTGAAACAAGTTGATTCGGTTTTTATTGAGATTGAAAAAGATGATGGCGATATCGATCTCTATGAATTAGAAAAGTTTCAGAGGTCCAACCAGAGTACCTGTATCAATCAAAAACCGATCGTTCGAGTTGGACAGTATGTTGAAACTGGACAGATTATTGCTGATGGACCTTGTACTTCAATGGGTGAGATTGCCTTAGGGAGAAATGTTTTAGTGGCTTTTATGCCCTGGGAAGGTGAGAACTTTGAAGATGCCATTCTGATTAGCGAACGATTGGTTAAAGAAGAAGTTTTTACTTCGGTTCACATTGAAGAGTATGAAATCGAAGCCCGAGACACTAAGTTAGGTCCAGAGGAAATTACTCGTGACATCCCCAATTTAGGAGATGAAATTCTTCGGAATCTGGATGATGAAGGAATTATCCGAGTTGGAGCCGATGTGAAACCGGGAGATATTTTAGTCGGGAAGGTTACCCCTAAAGGAGAAACCGAGCTTACTCCCGAAGAGCGATTGCTTCGGGCAATATTCGGAGAAAAAGCCCGAGAAGTACGCGATACGTCCCTCCGGGTTCCCCATGGAGAATATGGCAAAGTTATTGATGTAAAGGTCTTTTCTCGTGAAAATGATGATGAGCTGGCGCCAGGGGTCAATAAACTGGTTAAGGTATTTGTCGCTCAGAAAAGAAAAATTACTGTTGGGGATAAAATGGCCGGTCGCCATGGAAACAAAGGGGTAATAGCCAGGATTCTTGCTGAGGAGGATATGCCTTTCCTCCCTGATGGTACACCGGTTGACATTGTTCTCAATCCTCTAGGAGTTCCTTCTCGTATGAACATCGGGCAGATTTTAGAAACTCACTTGGGTTGGGTTTCTAATAAAGAACATGAATTAATCGCCAGCGCTCCTTTCGACGGAGCAAAAGAATCAGAAATTTTAGAAGCATTGAAAAATGTAACCATCAGTGAGGAAAACCGGTATCCGGTTTTTACTTTTGACGAGAGGATATCTCCGGAATTTAATCTCCTTCCGCATGGAAAAGTGATTCTCTATGATGGACGAACTGGTGAACCTTTCGATAATGAAGTGACAGTTGGTTATATATATATGATGAAACTTGCCCATCTGGTTGAAACTAAGATTCATGCTCGTTCAACCGGACCGTATTCTTTAGTAACCCAGCAGCCGTTGGGAGGTAAAGCCCAATTCGGTGGACAGCGTTTTGGAGAAATGGAAGTGTGGGCATTAGAAGGGTACGGAGCTGCCTATACATTACAGGAAATTCTGACGGTGAAATCCGATGATATTGTTGGAAGAGTAAAAGCCTATGAAGCAATTGTTAAAGGTCAAAACGTACTTAAACCATCAGTTCCGGAATCATTTAAGGTTTTGGTTAAGGAATTACAAAGTTTATGTCTCGATGTGAAAGTGTTTGATTCCAAGAAAAAGGAAATTTCCATCGAACAAATGGAAGATGCCGAAGATGATATGCCTGGATTAGGTGTTAATCTCCAGGGACGAGAGAAAAAATAAAAGAAGGGGGAAAAACCCTTGATAGATGTCAATGATCTTGGAGCTATGCAAATTGGTTTGTCTTCTCCCGAGCAAATCCGCAAATGGTCTCGAGGGGAAGTAAAAAAACCCGAAACCATTAATTATCGGACCCTCAAGCCGGAAAAAGACGGTTTGTTTTGTGAGAAGATTTTTGGACCAACCAAAGACTGGGAATGTTATTGCGGAAAGTATAAAAGAATTCGTCATAAGGGAGTCGTCTGTGACCGTTGTGGAGTGGAAATCACTCGTTCTTCGGTAAGAAGGGCTCGTCTGGGACATATCGAACTGGCTGCTCCGGTTTCGCACATTTGGTATTTTAAAAGTATTCCCAGTAAAATGGCTCTCCTTTTGGGTGTTCTTCCCAAAAACCTGGAGAAAGTTCTCTATTTTGCTTCAGGAAGAAAAAAAGAAGACTGTTATAAAGTTATCGAACCAGGTTCGACCTATCTTGAGCCAGGAACAATTATACGGGATACTGAATATCGGATTCATCAAAAGTATGATCCAAACTTTAAAGCCGAGACTGCTCATCGGATTACTGAAGTCCACAATCTTCCCTTCTCGGTTGGCGATGAACTCTCAACCAAGGAATTAACTCGATTCCGTACAAAATATAAAGAAAGCTTCACGGTAGAAGAATTAGAAAATAATCGCTATGAAGTGATCGATGTCCGAGTATTTCCTTATCAACGCGATGAAGAAATTTCTGAATCGGAAGTCTATCAATTAAGGGAAGTCTATGGTGACCTCTTTGAAGAAGAAATCTTGACTGATACTGCTGAGGAGCCTTGTTATCTGGTTATTGATCCAGGGTCAACCGGTTTGAAAAAAGCCCAGATGATCCTTGAAACCGAAGCGAAATTGCTTCCCCATTATGATAGCGAATTTAAAAGTGGTGTTGGAGCCGAAGCGGTCAGAGAAATTCTTCGGACTTTGGATGTTCAGACTCTGGCTCGAAGTTTACGAAAAGAACTCAAAGAAGCAACCGGCCAAAAGGCCAAGAAAATCATCAAGAGATTACAAGTTGTTGAATCCTTTTGTAAATCGGGAAATCGACCAGAGTGGATGATATTGGAAGTGGTTCCGGTGCTTCCGCCCGATTTGCGTCCTATGGTTCAGCTGGATGGTGGTCGGTTTGCAACCTCAGATTTAAATGACCTCTATCGGAGAGTGATTAACCGAAACAATCGTTTAAAAAGGTTATTACAGCTTGGAGCTCCTGACATTATTGTAAAAAATGAAAAACGTATGCTTCAGGAAGCTGTCGATGCGCTATTTGATAATGGACGACGAGGACGTCCAGTTTTAGGTCCGGGCAATCGACCACTCAAATCACTCAGCGATATGTTACGAGGGAAGAAAGGTCGTTTCCGCCAAAATTTATTAGGGAAAAGGGTTGATTATTCCGGCCGTTCGGTTATTGTCGCCGGACCTCAGTTGAACTTCGATCAATGTGGTCTCCCCAAGAAAATGGCATTAGAACTATTTAAACCTTTTATCATGAAAGGCTTAGTCGATAAAGGTCATGCTCATAATATCAAGAGTGCCAAAAGAATGGTAGAGAAAACCCGCGATGAAGTATGGGAAGTATTAGAAGAAGTTATTGCTGAACATCCAGTTCTCCTAAACCGAGCGCCAACCCTACACCGATTAAGCGTTCAGGCATTTCAACCGGTATTGGTAGAAGGCAATGCCATTCACATTCATCCCATGGTTTGTCCGGCTTTTAATGCTGATTTCGATGGTGATCAGATGGCAGTTCATGTTCCGCTTTCCGCAGAAGCTCAAGCTGAATCGGAAATTCTGATGCTTTCATCTCATAACATCTTATCTCCAGCGTCAGGACGACCGATTGCAGTACCAACTCAAGATATGGTTTTAGGTTGTTATTACTTGACCTTAATGAGGAAAGTAACCAAAGAAACAGCTCTGAAACGATTTCTTGATATAGATGAAGCACTCCTGGCTTTTGAATACAAACAAGTCGATCTTCATGAACCAATTTATATTCGAGAAATTCAAGAGAAAGACCCCAACGTGGCTATGACAACAATTGGCCGGGTGATTTTTAATCAGGTTCTTCCTCAGGGGATGTCTTATTACAATGATCCAATGACCAAAAAGAAACTATCGGATATTGTTGATTCATGTTTTAGAAAATTTGGGAATCAGATTACCGTTGAAACCCTTGATCGAATTAAAAAATTAGGTTTTCGATATGCTACCCAATCAGGAACCAGCATCGGAGTTGTGGACTTGGAAATCCCAGAAAAAAAATTCTCAATCATTGAAAATGCAACTCAGCGGGTTAGCGATACCAACGACCATTATAATGAAGGCCTGATTACCGGAGAAGAACGAGAACAGTCGGTTATCGATATTTGGACTGATGCTTCCAATAAAGTCGCTGAGGCTATTTTGGAATTACTGGATGATTTTAATCCAGTAAATATGATGGCGAAATCTGGTGCCCGAGGAAGCATTCGGCAAATCAGCCAGCTGGCAGGAATGCGAGGATTGATGGCTGATCCTTCCGGTCGAATTATTGAATACCCAATTCGAGCCAACTTCCGTGAAGGTCTGGGGGTACTGGAATACTTTATATCTACTCATGGTGCAAGGAAAGGATTAGCTGACACGGCACTAAGAACGGCAAAATCAGGTTATCTAACCCGGAGGCTGGTTGATGTATCACAGGATATGATTGTTCGTGAGATTGATTGCGGAACCGATGATGGAATCATTATCGGAGACTTAAAAGATGAAAATGATAATATTATTGAATATTTTGAAGAAAGAGTCTTAGGCCGGATGGTTCTCAACGATGTTTATGTTCCTGATTCTGATCAGCTCCTTTTGGCTGCTGGTGAAGAAATCAATGAAGATATAATCCAGAAACTTCTTGAACATAATATCCGTGAATTAAAAATTCGGTCAGTTCTTACCTGTAAAGCGCGATATGGGGTATGTGCCAAATGTTATGGAAGGAACTTGGCGACTGGTAAAATGGTTGATATTGGAGAGTCGGTTGGAATTCTTGCCGCCCAATCAATCGGTGAACCAGGTACCCAGTTGACCATGAGGACCTTTCATACCGGAGGAATTCGAATTGCCGGGGAAGACATTACTCAGGGTCTCCCGCGAGTCGAGCAGTTGTTTGAAGTCCGAAAACCAAAAAAGGCCGCTATCCTATCCGATGTTGATGGGGAAGTAGAAAAGATTGAAGCTATTGGAAACCGAAAGAAAATCATGGTTCGTCCCGATGACGATGAAGCTGATCAATCAGTTCGGGCGTATTTGGTTCCACCCGATATTCGGATTAAGGTTAATGAAAACGTTCGGGTTAAAGCTGGTGATCGATTGACCTTGGGTCCAATTAATCCTCGAGATATCCTTCGAATCAAAGGAATACGAGAGGTCCAAAGTCATTTGGTTGAAGAAATTCAATCGGTTTATCTCTCACAAGGGGTGAATATCAACGATAAGCACATCGAAACCATTGTCCGACAAATTGCTCGTCTAAATAAGGTTATGGTTGAGAATGCTGGTGATACTGAACTCCTTTCCGGAGAACTGGTTCATATAGAAGATTTTGAGCAAGAAAATAATCGAATTAATGAAGAAAACCGATTGGTTTTAGAAAAAGCACTTTCGCTTTTTGAAGGATTCACCTTGCGAGAACCGGCTTTTGATATTACGGGTGAAGCGATTGTACAAAAAGGAGAAGGAATAGACGAGGAAAAGTTAAGGCTTATTCTATCTACCGATTGCAAGCCTTTTTATATCATTAATAATGATCAGACACCCTATAAAATGATTCGAGGATACCGCCCATTAAAATCTGAATTAAAAGACCAGGTGAGTGTTGATGACATCCTTGATCAAGAAGGGACGGTTTTGGTTAAAGCCGGTGAAGTGATCAGTGAGCAGAAGGTTGAACATATCGCTGATTTGGGTCCGGTCATTCTTCGAACCCGAGAGAAGTCGACCTGGGAAAAACTAAAAGGTGCCATTTTAGCCGAAGACGTGACCGATCAGAAAACCGGAGAAGTGGTTCTCAACGCCAATACAAAAATAGAAGCACAACATCAAGATATCATTGAAGCTCATAATATCGATCGGATAGCGATCTGGAAGAATGTAGAGACTTTCCAAATTAAAGAAAGTTTAATTCGGGAATTACGTGAAGAAATTCTTGGGAAAGAAGTAGAAAAAGATATTATCAGTCCAAAAAGCGGTGATTTGATAATCGCCTCGGGTCAGCAAATAAGCCGGGCAGTGGCACGGCGTTTGGTTATGGAAGATGTTAAAGAAGTCGAACTGGGTGATGGACGCTTCTTTTCCATTGAAGGACGATTGAGTGAACTTTTAGAGCGGGAGGTCGTAGGGAAAGTCGCTGCCCAAGATATTTCTATTGAAGAAAACGGCCCAGTTCTGATCAAAGCAGGGCAAACCATCGATCGCGATGGAGTCATTAAAATTGCTGACGATAATGTCGAGTTTCTGTTGATACGAGAAGTGGATGCCGAAACGGAAATAAAAAGCTTGGTTGAAAATGTGGTCTATTTGGCAGGCACCAAACAGGTAGCAACTGGAAGACCAGTCGTTCTGGGAATTACCAAGGCCTCTTTGGCGACTGAGAGCTTTCTGTCGGCGTCTTCTTTCCAACAAACAACTCACGTTTTGGCGGATTCAGCAATAAAAGGAAAAGTTGATGAACTGGTAGGATTAAAAGAAAATGTAATAATCGGTAAGATTATACCAGCTGGAACTGGTTTCCCTAATTATCGAAAGGTGAGACTGGAAACCGAAGAACTCGAAGGTTCAAGTGAATTGACTCTTCACGGAGACCAAAGTGTCGATCTTCGTGAGCTGATGAATTACGAGGAAGAAATCGATATTGAAGATATCCTTCATCCCGATCGAAACAGAACTGAAGATGAGGAAGTTGACGAGGATTCTGAAGAGTTCGGCCATTTTGAAAATCAAATCGATGATAATGACAGCAAAGAAGATAGTATTTTGGACGATTGAAAAATAGGATAAAAAAGTGGGAGCTCATCACTCCCACTTTTTTATAAAATACTAAAACTTCCAGTTGACATTCATTTTTAATGCTGGTAAAATTGCTCCGTTGCACTTGAGGATACCGTTGAAACTCCGATGGTATAAAGAAATAGGGAAAAATATTAGAAATTAAATATATTCAACTCACAAGAGTAAGATATTCAGAAGGAGGAACGATATGCCGACCATAAACCAGTTGGTTCGACAAGGCAGAAAGCAGCCAAAAAAGAAAAGCAGTGCTCCTGCTTTGAAAAGCTCTCCTCAAAAACGAGGAGTGTGTACCCGGGTATGGACTATTACTCCTAAGAAGCCCAACTCGGCATTGCGGAAGGTCGCTCGTGTACGTTTGACTAATGGAATCGAAGTAACCGCTTATATTCCTGGAATAGGACATAATCTTCAGGAACATTCCCTAGTCCTTATTCGTGGTGGTCGTGTGAAAGACCTTCCTGGTGTGAGGTATCATATAGTGCGTGGAACGCTAGATACGGCTGGTGTTGAGAATCGTAAACAAAGCCGTTCAAAATACGGAGCGAAAAGACCAAAATCATAAGGAGTGTGAAGGGTTTTGCCGAGAAAAGGTCCGGTTTCAAAAAGAGAAATCCAACCAGATCCAGTATATAACAGTATTGATGTGGCACGATTAATGAACAAGATCATGCTCAAGGGAAAAAAGAGTGTTTCAGAGCAAATTGTTTATGATGCTTTTGAGATAGTTCGTGAGAAGTCGAAACGCGATCCATTAGAAGTATTTTCTCAAGCTTTGAATAATGTAATGCCTTTAGTTGAGGTGAGAGCTCGGCGGGTTGGCGGAGCTAACTACCAAGTGCCTATGGAAGTTCGTCCCGAACGAAGCAAAAGTCTTGGTATTCGATGGTTGGTCAACTATAGCCGTCAACGGTCTGGAAGAACCATGACCGAGAAATTAGCCAATGAAATCATTGATGCCGCCAATGGGACAGGGGCATCGTCGAAGAAAAGAGAAGACACTCATCGTATGGCAGAAGCCAATAAAGCATTTGCCCACTATCGGTGGTTTTAGGAAAGGGGCTTTATTTTTTTGAATAGTAACCTCAATCAGGAACAAGATTTTGAACAATTGAATATAGAAAAAGTTCGAAACATAGGGATTATGGCTCACATAGATGCCGGGAAAACAACGGTTACTGAGCGAGTTTTATTTTTTACCCGAAAAATTCACCGTGTGGGTGAAGTCCATGAGGGAATGGCAACCATGGATTACCTTCCCCAAGAGCAAGAAAGAGGAATTACCATCAGTTCAGCGGTGACCACTTGTTTTTGGAATAATGCTCGGATAAATATTATCGATACGCCAGGCCACGTGGACTTTACTGTTGAAGTAGAGAGAAGCCTTCGGGTGTTAGATGGTGCAGTAGCGGTATTTTGCGGAGTTGGCGGTGTAGAGCCACAATCAGAAACAGTTTGGCACCAAGCAGACCATTACCGAGTTCCTCGAATTGCATTTATTAATAAATTAGATCGGGTTGGTGCTGATTTTTTTGCGGTCGTCAATGCTATTCGTAAAAAATTAAATGCGAACGCTCATCCAACCCAAATTCCCATTGGAAAAGAAAGCGACTTTATTGGTGTTATTGATTTAATTGAAATGAAAGCTTTTATTTATGGAAGAGACAGTAATGGGATGGAATTTGATTGGGTAGATATCCCGGATGCTTATCGGCAAGAAGCTTTAATCTATCGAGATAAACTTCTGGAAGCAATATCCGAGATCGATGAAAACATCATGCAAAAATATTTGGATGGAAATGAGATAAATCCTCAAGAAATACGTCAAGCTATTCGGAAGGGAACGACCACCGGAAAATTTATACCGGTATTAGGTGGCTCGGCTCTTCGTAATAAATGCATTCAACCTCTTTTAGACGCAGTGGTTTGGTATCTTCCATCCCCACTTGATCTACCGCCAGTTGAAGGGAAAAACCCGAAAACCAATGAATCCGAAAAACGCCTTCCCATGAAGAAAGAGCCTTTTTCGGGTTTGGTTTTTAAGATAAATATGGATCCCCATGCGGGGAAAATTTCTTTTTTCCGAGTCTATTCTGGTCAACTGCAAAGCGGTACTTATGTATATAACAGTAATAAAGGAGTAAAGGAACGAGTTAGCCGAATTTTGATCATTCATGCGAATCGACGGGAAGACGTACAAATGGTAAAAGCTGGAGACTTATGTGGTATTGTGGGATTACGAAATGCAACTACCGGCGATACCCTCTGCGAAGAACGTTATCCTATCGTTTTAGAAACACTGGTGTTTCCTGAACCAGTAATCGAGGTCGCAATAGAGCCCAAAACTCGTGCCGATCAAGAAAAACTTGGTTTAGCTTTATCAAAATTAGCTGAAGAAGATCCGACTTTTAAGGTAAAAACTGATGAGGAAACCGGTCAAACGTTGATTTCGGGAATGGGAGAATTACATCTTGAAATCATCATCGACCGTCTTTTACGAGAGTTTAAAGTCGAGGCCAATGTGGGTCGACCTCAAGTTGCCTACCGAGAAACAATCCGGCGAAGTAGTCGAGGAGAGGGACGCTATGTTCGCCAAACCGGTGGAAGAGGACAATACGGCCATGTTGTTTTAGAGATCGAACCCTGTGAAGATAATTTTGTTTTTGAAGATAAAATTGTTGGGGGAGCAATACCAAGAGAATATATTCCTTCGGCTCAAGCTGGAGTAAAAGAATCACTGGATAATGGTGTTATTGCTGGTTACCCAGTCATGAACATTCGGGTTCGTTTGGTTGATGGTTCTTATCATCCAGTGGACTCTTCCGATATCGCTTTTAAAATTGCCGGGTCTCTGGCATTGCGGGATGCGATAAAAAGAGCTCAACCGATCCTTTTGGAGCCGGTTATGAAAGTGCAAATTATTACTCCAAAAGACTATTTAGGTGATGTTATTGGAGATATAAGCGCCCGAAGAGGAAAAATTGAAGGAATCGAAAGCAAAGGAGAATTACAGGTTATCAATGCCCAGGCTCCTTTGGCTTCGCTTTTTGGTTACGCAACTGCTCTTCGTTCGGTTACCCAGGGAAGAGCTACTTATACCATGCAGTTTTCTCATTATGAAGAAGTGCCTGAGAATATGATGAAAGAAATTATTGATAAATTGAGGTAAGAAAGAGGAGGATACCTATGGCGAAACAAAAGTTTGAACGAACCAAAACCCACGTCAACGTCGGAACCATCGGTCACGTTGACCACGGGAAAACGACTCTCACCGCTGCCATCACCGAGACCCTCTCCAAA
>Ga0334888_1001192_pt1 | contig 35394 bp, 31 predicted proteins | sample GraSluR1_MG_FD_207227 | JGI IMG/M metagenome (GOLD analysis project Ga0334888, IMG submission 207227) | Sludge microbial communities from methane-producing bioreactor in Wageningen University, Netherlands - Granular Sludge_3_08-R1 | ecosystem: Engineered > Bioreactor > Anaerobic > Unclassified ...
TCACTATGTCGTCGCCGTCTGCGACAAGGCGAAGGCGGACAGGTGCCCGATCTTCCCCGGTATGCTCGTGGAACGCCTCGACTGGCCGTTCGACGACCCGGCCTCCCTTGAGGGCTCCGAGGAGGAGAAGCTTGCAGGCGCGCGGAGGATCCGCGACCGGATCAAGAAGAAGGTGGAGGCGTTTCTTCGAGACGCTTCCTGAAAACCGATCTTTGCGTTTTCTCCGAGGTTCGTTTTTGCGTCGAGCTTGCGAAAGCGGCGTTTCCCGGTCATCCGGGGGCGCCGCTTTCCGCGTTTTGGAGGAGATGACGCTTCGAAAATTACGGAAAGTGGTGCGACGGAGGAAGCTCGATATGCTATCCTTAAACGGTTACGGAAATTATGAAGCCGTTTTCCCTGGTTTCGCGGGAGGAGAATTAATGGGTTCCATGGCCGCCGGTCCTTTTTTAGTCGTTTGTTGTTCGCTGCTCCTCCTTGCCTCCGTTCTTTTGTTGTTTGAAAGACGCCGTCTGCTGAAGCTCATCAAAGAAGAGGCGCTGGCGAAAAGCGCGCTTGGAGAGAGCATCGTCCGTTTTCACATGATCGTCGAGAGTTCCGCCGCCGCGACGTATGTTTTTCGCGGAGGGCGTTTCGTCATGGTGAACGCCGCGATGGAGGCGATCACCGGCTACTCCCGCGAGGAGTTGCTCGCAATGAAGGGGCTCGAACATATCCACCCGGACCACCGCCATGCTGCTATGGAACGGAACGCCGCCCGCGAACGGGGAGAATCCACCCCGACCCGGTACGAACTGAAGTTGCTCACGAAGAGCGGCGATATCCGGTGGGTCGACTTCACCGCAAGAACCGTACTCTTCGACGGTGTTCTTTGCACTGTTGGAAGCGCCTTCGACATTACAGGACGCAAGAGGGTGGAGGATGCGCTCCGGGAGAGCGAGGAGAAATACCGGTTTCTCACGGAGAGCATGAAGGACGTCATCTGGACGCTCGACGCGGAGACGCTCCGGTTTGTGTATGTCAGTCCTTCGGTGGAACGGCTTCGGGGGTACACGCCGGAAGAGATCATGGCCGAACCTCTCGACGCCGCTCTGACGCCGGAGTCCGCCGCCTTGGTCCGCAGGCTGATCGACGAAGGAATGAAAAAGTTTACGAAGAATGAAACACTCCCGAACTCGGTATTTCACACCGAAGAAGTCGAACAGCCCCGCAAGGACGGGTCGACGGTCTGGACTGAGGTAGTGACGGGCTATTGGCGCAACCCGCGGAACGGCCGAATCGAGATTCACGGCGTCACGCGCGATATCTCCGAGCGCAAGGAGGTCGAGGCGAAGATCGCCCATATGGCGCAGCACGACCCGCTCACAGGCCTCCCCAATCGGGCGCTCTTCGCCGACCGTCTGGAGCGTGCGCTCGCCGCGTCCAGAAGAAGCGGCATCCCGACGGCGCTGATGTTTCTCGACCTCGACAAATTCAAACCGGTGAACGATACGTACGGGCACGCGGTGGGCGATGTGCTGCTCCAACAGGCGGCGGAACGCATGAAAGCGGCGTTGCGCGCATCCGACACCGTCGGCCGGATCGGCGGCGACGAGTTCGTCGTGCTGCTCCCCGCGGTGGAGCGGACGGAGGACGCGTTGGTCGTGGCCGAGAAGCTTTTGGCGGCTCTTCGCGAACCGTTCATAATCGAAGGGCGTTCCGTCGACGTCTCGTGCAGCATCGGCATCGCCATTCATCCGGAGGACGGTCGCGACGAGATCGAACTGGCGAAGAACGCCGACACTGCCATGTACTGGGCGAAGAAAGACGGGGGCGACTGCGCCCGCCTGTTCCGGACAGCTTCCGGCGCTTCGGTCGCAGCTCTCTGAAGATCGGCGGTTCAGGACAGCAAAAAGGCCAGAAACTCTTCCGTACTCGCTCCCTTGAAAGATCGCTCCAGCGGGAATCCTCTCAGCGCCTCGCGGAGCGCATCCTCTCTATAGAGCCGTCCTTCGAGCAGTTTTTCGATCTCCTCCCGGTTCTCCGCGCCGAAGTAGTCGCCGTAGAATCGCGCCTGGCGGATGACGCCCTCCTTCACGTTCAGCAACGCCTCCACCTTCCCCCATGGGAAGCGGCGGACCTTGCGTTCGGTGAACTCGGGGGAAGCGCCCCAGTTCCACTCCCACGTCGCGTACTTCTTGTCCCGAAGGCGGCGGATTTCCGAAAGCTGCGCCTCGTCGAGCGAAGAGGTTTCGGTCCCGGAGAGAGAGTCCCGGAGGGCGTCGATGAACTCCTCTACGGAGATGGGCTTCGGCAGCATGGGGAGGATGTTGGTCACGCGACTCCGGACGGATTTGAATCCCTTCGAGGTGAACTTCTCCTCGTCGACGTTGAGGGCCTGTTCGAGAACCGAGAGGTCGGAGTCGAAGAGCAGCGTGCCGTGGTGGAGCAGCCTGCGCCGGTCCATGTGCTGGGCGCTGCCGGAGAACTTCCGTCCGTCGATTAAAAGATCATTCCTGCCGCCGCTCTCGGCCTTGACGCCGAGTTTCGCGAGGGCGTCGATCACCGGCCGGGCGTGCCGCGCAAAGTCGAAGGGGGCGCCCTCGTCGTTGGGGACGATGAACGAGTAGTTCACGTTTCCAAGGTCGTGGTAGACCGCGCCGCCGCCCGATATCCGCCTGACGACGTTGATGCCGCGCTCCTCGACGAAGGAGCGGTTCACCTCCTGGGCCGTGTTCTGGAAGCGCCCGACGATGATCGAGGGGTCGTTCCGCCACAGCAGGAAGTAGCCGGGGTGTCCTTCGTCGACGCTTCTGTAGAGATGTTCTTCAAGCGCGAGGTTGAACGTGGGGTCGTGCGATTGTCCTTCGATAAAGTACATTTCGATTTCTCTCCTCTCGTGCCGTCGCCTCTTGCAAAGTCGACGGTTTCAGTTCATTATACAAAATATCCTGTATTTGGAGGTGGAGCGTATGCTCGATACACTCGAGATCATCACATTGATGGAAGATTCGGTGTCCATGGAAGGACATTTTATAGCGGAGCACGGCCTTTCGTTCTTTATCAGAGGGACGAAGGACGGGAAGGAGGTGCGCGGCCTCCTCGACGTGGGGCAGACGCACGAGTTTCTCGCCCATAACATGAGAGAGCTCGGGATCAGCCCGCAGTCCGCCGATTTCGTCGTTCTCTCGCACTGCCACTACGACCACACCGGGGGCATCGCGAAGTTCGTCGAGTCCACCGGGAAGCATGACTTCCCGGTGATCGCGAACCCGGCGCTCTTCCGTCCGCACTTCGTGACCACGCCTGTGGTGGCGGCGAAGGGCGTCCGCACCGGCGACGAGCGCGAGGCGATCGAGAGAGCGGGCGGAAGATTGCTGCTCTCGGGCGCGCCGTTTCCTCTTGCCGACGGACTGTCGACCACGGGGGAGATTCCGCGCGAGACAGACTTCGAGGGGCCTGGAAAGCGCTTTTTCACGGTGCGCGACGGCGAGGTGGTTCAGGACTCCATACCGGACGACATGGGGATCGTCGCCCGCGTCAAGGAGAAGGGGCTCGTGGTCCTCGCCGGGTGCAGCCATTCGGGGATCGTGAACATTCTGAAGCGCGTCCGCGCGCTCTACCCCGGCGAACCGATCGAAGGCGTCGTCGGCGGGCTGCACCTCGTGAACGGCACAGAAGAAAAAATGGAGAAGACGCTCGCAGGGCTGAAGGAGTTCGATCCGGCCTGGATCGCCTGCGGGCACTGCACCGGTTTCCCCATGCAGGCGAAGCTCTTTCAGGTGTTCGGGAGTCGGTTTACTCCGCTTACTGTGGGGAAGCGCTTCATCGTCGGAGCGTAAGCGACGAGCAGCTCCCGGACGACACAGGAGACGGGGTGCCCGCTTTCCTGCATCCGTAGAGATTACGGCGCCCTGTCCTCTTATGGAGCGGTCTCTCAGTCGGCTCCAAGCGAGCGAAGTCTCCGGCTCCGTTCGCCATCTCCCGCGGCCTCGGCGACGCGCGCCGAATAGTCGAGGCGCTCCCTGACGAACGCATCGCGAACGGCCGAGGGAAGAGGGTAGAGCTCCCGTCGGGGAGAGAGCGGCGCGGCGGAGGCGGGGCGGAAACGCACCCGTTCCGGCGCGTGGTTCAGGACCCTGACGAAGAGCCCGTACAGTTCGAAGCAGTCGCTGAGACCGTAGTGTCCGAGAGCCGGTCCCACGGCTTCCTCCGTCTCCGCCAGCGGAAGCGGTTCGAGCAGACGTTCCCGCGCGATGCGGACCGCCTCGGAGAGGCGCGGCCACTTCCATTCGCCCTCCCGGTCCGTGTTCTTGGGGATTTTGCAGAAGTCGGTGAGTCCCCGCATTGAACACCACCACTTCCTTCCCCGCGCAGCCTCGCGAGGAAGAAAGGAGAGGTCGAACGAGAGATTGTGGACGACGATCCCCTCGGGATTCCATCGCTCCCAGAATGCGGCGAGGCTCGGCCAGTCCTCCAGGAAATAGGAGGGGTAGCGTTCTTCCTCGCGAAAATGGACGATCCGCTCCGGCGTGAGCCCGTGAACCCGCTCGGTCCGATGATCGGGACGTTCTTCCGAGTGATAGAAGCGGTTGAAAAAGTCGACGATCCTCCCCTCCGCGGTGAAGACGATCGACGAGGCGGAGACTGTCGAAGCCCCTTTGAATCCGTTCGTCTCCAGGTCGAAGACGGCGAAGACGCTGTTGTTTCCCATGAAATACCCTCCCTGCACACGTTTCGGACGCCTCCGGGGCGCTTGCTTTCAACGCCCCCGAGGCGCTGCTATTATGACAGAACGGCTCCCGTAAGGGAACGCGACGAAAGGACGAATAGAATGAACGACGCATCATTCAGCGCATTGAAAAACGAGGTCGGGACATGCGAACGCTGTCCCCTTGGCGCGACGCGGACGCACGCCGTTTTCGGCGAGGGGCCGGAAAGAACGCCGGTCGTTCTTGTGGGGGAGGCCCCCGGGGCGAAGGAGGACGAATCCGGACGGCCGTTCGTCGGTCTCTCGGGACGTTTACTGAGCGAACTTCTGGAGGAGGCCGGGCTCCCGAGGGAGAAGCTGTTCATCACGAACACCGTGAAGTGCCGCCCTCCCGAGAACCGCCTTCCTTCAAAAACGGAGACGGCCGCCTGCCGCTCGTTCCTCGCGGCGCAGTTGCGGCACATCCGGCCCCGCCTCGTCATCACCGCCGGAAATGCGCCGACCCGCGCGTTGCTGGGAACGAAGGAGGGAATATCCACGCTGCGCGGACGCCTTCACTCCTGCGTCTGGGAGGGGATGGAGCTCTCCGTCCTGCCGCTCTTTCACCCGAGCTACCTTCTCCGGAACCGGGGGCGCGCCGAAGGAAGCCCCATCATGCTCACACTGGCCGACATCCGGGAGGCGCTCCGCCTGGCGAGGGAGTTCACGCCCGGATTTTGACCTCTCCCACGAAGGGGAGAAGCCCGGTTCGGAACTCCTCCAGAAACTCCATGGAGAAGGGGACGAGGGAGGAGAAGCCGGGATCGAGCGTGTGCCCCGGACGAAAATTCTGAAGGACGAAGAGCGGCGCTCCTTCGGCCATGCGTCCGAGAAGGGGCGCGTCCTCGATACGGTGGAGCCCCGGCACGAGCGTTGTCCGGAACTCGAAAGGGATGGAGCCGCCCATCAACAGGACGATGCTCTTCCGCACGAGCGGGAGGAGCGTCGCGTCGTCCTTCCGGCCGCACGCCGGGGGGTACGTTGCTTCGGGAGCCTTGAGGTCCATCGCCGCATAGTCCGCCAGCTCCTCCGAGAGAATCCGTTCGAGGACGTCCGGACGCGCCCCGTTGGTGTCCAGCTTCACCTTGAGCCCGAGCGAGCGTATCTGCCGGAGGAAGGGGAGCAGGCCGGGCTGAAGGGTGGGTTCCCCTCCTGTGACGCAGACGCCGTCGAGGAAGATCGACCGTTTTGCCAGGTCCGCGAGAATGCCGTCCGGTTCCGTCGTTTCGTTCTCCTCGGCGGCGATCGCCAGTTCCGGATTGTGGCAGAAGGGGCAGCGGAACTGGCATCCGGCGAAGAAGACCACCGCCGCCGTGTTGCCCGGGTAGTCGAGAAAGCTCGTAGGTATGTACCCGCCAATATGCAGTTGCATCGTGCGCTTCCCTCCGTGGTTGAATTTTTTTCTCGGTGAAATAACCGTGTCCCTCGAAGAAAACTCCTCTATAATACTCCTTGAAAGCCGGAGATGTTTGTCCGGAACCGGAATGCGGAATTTTATGTATACGGAAACGCGCGTCAGCGCAGGAGGTTTTTTCATGTTTCTGTTTCGACTGCTTTTGAAGGCGGCGCCGTTGCTGCTCTTCTTTCTCTTCTCCAAAATACTGAAGGATATGCTCCGCGGGGCGCCTGGCCCGTCGGGCCCGTCCGGGGGGGCGAGGAGCCGCTCTTCCTCCGGAAGAGGAGGAGCGACGTATACGCCTCCTCCCGGAGGAAAACGCGACCCCTATGTCGTGCTCGGCGTTTCACCCTCGTCGTCCGACGAAGAGATCAAGAAACGGTATCGCGAGCTCCTCTCGAAGTATCACCCCGACAAGTTCATCGGGCAAAATCTCGACGAGGACTTCGTCGCCCTCGCGTCGAGAAAGTTTCAGGAGATCCAGGAGGCCTACGGCCGGATTCGGGCCGCACGGGGGATATAGCTTTTTTATCTTATTTTTCTTCGGGGTGCGGAGCGCGGCGGGCTCTTTCTTTCGTGAGCGCGGGGGTTCTTCGAAGCGCGGCGTACGTGGCGACGGTTTCGCACCGCGGTATGGAGTGTGATACAATGACGCCGCCAGAGCTCCCCTATCGAGGGGAAAAACGTTCCCGCATGCGGGAGAAAGAGGCGAATCTCCATGTCAACTCTGGAACTTTTTTCCGGACCCGAGAGCTTCTCTCGTATCAAGTCACAGGCGCGGACCACCATCGAGTCCGCTTTTTTCGGCAACAATGTAGTTTCGGTCTCGAACCTCAAGGAGGCCTACGAGCTGGCTCGGCTGTCCCCCGGCACGGTCGAGCTTACCGGGATGCCGGTCTACCGCCCCGAGGGGCAGGGGCTGCCCCCGCGGAGCAACGTGCTCCTGATGAACGACGGAGCGGTCGTCGGCCGTTGCGCGGCGGCACGCAAGATCGTCGGCGAGCCCGGCGTGAACATGGGGGATTTGGCGTCCGTGCTTCGGGAGGCGGTCTACAACGCCCGTTTCCGCACCTTCTACTCGGCCGAGGCGTATATCGGCCTCGAAGGGGATTTCATGGTGAAGGCGCATCTTCTCGCGCCGAAGAACCACGAAAACCTCGTCTACAACTGGTTGCTGAACTTCCAGTATCTCAACAGGACCTACCTCGACATGTACGCTGCCTCCAGGCCGCTGCCCGACGGCGATATCTTCATGTTCGCCGATCCCGACTGGACGTCTCCGGAATACCCTCTGGGACTGGCCTTCTTCGATCCCATCCATAACTGCGCGGCCGTTCTTGGCATGCGCTACTTCGGCGAACTCAAAAAGGGAACGCTGACGCTCGCGTGGGGGACCGCCGTACGGAACGGCTTCGCCTCCTGCCACGGCGGCCTGAAGCGGTACAACCTGAAGGGAGGACGCTCGTTCGTCGCCGCGGTCTTCGGTCTCTCGGGTTCCGGGAAGTCGACGATCACGCACGCGCGCCACGGGAACAAGTACGACATCACCGTCCTTCACGACGACGCCTTCGTGATCAACGTCAAGGAAAAGTACGCCATCGCGCTCGAGCCCTCCTACTTCGACAAGGTGCAGGACTACCCGATGGGGTGCGAGGACAACAAATTCATCATCACGATCCAGAACTGCGGCGTGACGCGGGGGGAGGACGGCCTGCTCCACGCGGTGACCGAGGACCTGCGCAACGGCAACGGGCGCGCCATCAAGTCGAAGCTCTGGTCGCCCGAGCGGGTGGACCGGATCGACGAGCCGATCGACGCCGTCTTCTGGCTGATGAAGGATTCATCGCTGCCGCCGGTGCTTCGCCTCAAGGGATCCGACCTGGCCGCGGTGCTCGGCGCCACCCTCGCGACAAAACGGACGTCGGCGGAGCGCCTCGCCCCCGGAGTGGACCCGAATGCGCTCGTCATCGAATCCTACGCCAATCCCTTCCGAACGTATCCGCTTGCCGTGGACTACGAGCGCTTCAAGACGCTCTTCGACGACGGGGTGGCCTGTTACATTCTGAATACGGGCGAGTTCATGGGAAAGAAAGTGAAGCCGGCCGACACGCTGGGGATTCTGGAGATGATCGTCGAGGGGAAGGCGGAGTTCGTGCCGTTCGGCCCCTTCAGCGACATGGAGACGATGACGCTGGATCGCTTTCCGATCGACTTCACGGACGAGCAGTACCGAAGGGAACTCTTCTCGCGGATGCGGGACAGGCTTGCGTTCGTCACGTCCCGCGAGACGGAGAAGGGCGGCATGGACCGCCTGCCCCCCGAAGCGGTGGCCGCGCTGCGGAAGGCGCTCGACGAGATGGGGTACCCCGTCCGGGAGTAATGTCTTCGAGCCGGGGCCCGTCCTCGGCTCATCGTTTTCTGTACGAGGGAGAATAGTACTCCGTCGCCACCTCGTCTCCGCGGAGGAGTTGCGCCCTCGAAATGATCCTCCGTCCGCAGACCCATTCGAATCCTTCGCGGGCGGTTCGTTCGTCCGTCCTGTCCTTCTCCATCCCCTCCGGATCTTTCGCCGCGCCGGGCCATGACCGCCACTCTCCCAGAAGGGGTTCCTGGTAGAGTACCAGCCATGAAAAATCATTCCAAACGCCAAGGATTCTGTAACGTTTTCGCCCTTCTCCGTCGACGTGGATCAGAATACTCAGCTCGTCGCGGAAGCGCGTGGCCGTTCCCGAGTACTTTTTCCCCGCGCTTCTTCCGGAGAACGACGCCGTCTGCCCGTTGCGGACGACGCCCTCGGAGGCGCACCATTCGCGCAGCGTCGCCAGCAAGGCGTCGAAGTCCAGAGGGATACCGTTCGACTCCGCGAACATTTGCGCGAATTTCCGTTCGAGCAGAAATTCGCCGCGCCGGTGCGAGGGAGCGCAGAGCAGATGGAGCCGCAGCGGGAAAAGAGATGCTTGCGTCATGAATCCTCCCGGGATGTGTTCTCGCCCCTTTTTTACGGGGCGCTCTCTGCTATAATCATACCTCAAACAAATTTGTACGCGGAGGAAGGCTCTTATGGAAAAAAATCTGAACAACTCGCACGCGATGGGGACGGATTCGATACCCCGTCTCATGTGGCGATTCTCCTTGCCGGCGATAGTCGGCATGCTCGCCAACGCGCTCTACAACATCGTCGACCGCCTTTTTGTCGGACAGACGGTCGGCGCGGCGGGTATCGGCGCGATCAGCGTGGCCTTCCCCTTCATGATACTCGTCATCTCCTTCGGTTTGCTGATCGGCGTCGGCGCGGGGTCGCTGATCTCCATCTCCCTCGGCGAGAAGCGCCGCGCCAGGGCGGAGCGGACAATGGGGAACGCGATCGTGCTGCTTTTCGGAGGCGGAATCGTTCTCGTTCTTCTGGGGGCGGCGTTTACGGAATCTATCCTTGAACTCTCGGGAGCGAGCGAGACGCTGATGCCTCTGTCGCTCGAATACATGAACATCGCCGTCTGGGGCGTCTTCTTTTCCACGCTCGCCTTCGGGCTCAACTTTTTCATAAGGGCCGAGGGAAATCCGCGCTACGCCATGTTCACGCTCATCATCGGCGCGGGAGCGAACGTCCTCCTCGACGCGATCTTCATCCTGGCGTTCGACATGGGCGTCGGAGGGGCCGCTCTCGCGACGCTGTTTTCGCAGATGATTTCCGCCTCGTGGGCTGCGCTGTACTACATCCGCAGAATGGGAACGCTCCGATTCAGGATGAAGAACCTTGCCCTCGATTGGATCGTCACACGCAGGATTCTGGCGATCGGCGCAGCGCCCGCGCTCACCGAGGTCAGTTTTACGTACGTCCTCGCCCTCTTCAACCGTCTGCTGCGCTTCTACGGAGGCGACCTCGCGATTTCGGCGATGGGCATCTTCTTCAGCCTCGACAGCCTCTTCTTTCTGCCGGTCCTCGGCCTCGCGGGCGGCGTCCAGCCGATCATCAGCTACAACTACGGCGCGAAGGACTTCGAACGGGTGATCGGCGCCGTCTTGGCCGCGATCAAGATAGGCGCCCTCTTCTTCACGGTAAGCTTCACCCTCGTCATGCTCTTTCCCGCACAGCTCATCCGCATCTTCAACTCGGACGACGCGGAGCTTCTGGCTCTGGGCGTGCGCGGCATGCGTCTGGGATACAGCGGCGTCATCTTCGCCTCGGTGAGCCTTATCGCGTCGCACACATTCCAGGCGATCGGCAAAGCGAAGACGGGACTCTTTCTGACGCTCTCAAGGCACTTTATCTTCATCCTCGCCCCGCTGTACTTTCTGCCGCCGATTCTCGGGATCGACGGCATCTGGCTGTCCCTGCCCCTCTCCGACCTTGGCGGCGCCCTGACGGGGACATGGTTTTTGCGGCGTGAGTTCCGCATCATGAGAAACTCCGATCGTCTCCGGCAAATTTCTGCTCCCGATGAGTGCAGCGTTTCGGCGGATTGAGTATAATACAGGTGGAGCTTTATTTCACATGAGAGTGAGGAGTGGAGGCAGTGCGCACATCCGTCAACCCATATCCCGAAGGAGTTCGCGAGGTCTATGCGGAGGAGGGTTCCGCCCTCTACCTTCTTGATCTGCCGATTCCTCTTCCGGGGTTTGATCATCATCTGTCGTCTTGGCTTCTTCGAGACTTCAAACGAGGACGGAACGTCCTCGTCGACACGGGGCCTTCGGCCCCGATCCCTTTCCTGGAGCGTTCGCTGCGTTCGCTCGGCGTCGACCGCGTCGATCTTCTATTGCTCACACATATTCACGCCGATCATGCGGGCGGGACCGGGCGGTTCCTCGACTCCTTCCCCGAGGCGCGCGTGCTGGCTCCCGAGAGAGGGAGGGCGCACCTCGTCCACCCGGCCAGGCTTGCCGAGGGAACGCGCGCGACGCTGGGCACGGAGATGGCGGACGCCTTCGGCCCGATCCTTCCCGTTCCGAAGGAGAGCCTGATAGACTCCGGCGATCCTTTGCTGGAGGGGTTTACGGTCCTCGAGACCCCGGGACACGCATCGCACCATTCATCGTACGTCTTTCACGCGGACTTCGGGAAGGTGCTCTTCCCCGGCGAGGCCGCGGGCGTGGGGCTCGGCGAAGAGGTCCGCTCTCTCTGGACGGTTCCCGACGCGCCGGCGGTATCCGCGCCCTATCGTTTCCCCGCGACTCCTCCGCGGCTGGACGGGGAAGCCTTGGAACGCTCCATGGAGCTCCTTCGGGCCGAGAGCGGGGCGAAATATCTCTGTTTCAGCCACTATGGATGGACCACGGAGGTTGCCGAAACGTTGCGTTTGGGCGCCGAACAGTTCCGCTATTGGAGCGGGAGGGCGCGCCGCTGTGCGGCGGCGGACGAGGACGCGGCGGTGGCTTTGCTTTTTGAGGAAACCGCACGCGAGGACCCGTTGCTCGGACTTCTTCCCTCTTTGAGGGCGGAGCAGCGTCAAAAGGAGGAGTTCTTCATCAAAAACAGTCTGAGGGGGATTGTCCGGTGGGTACGTTCATAGCACTCGGGCGCAGCGCCTATGTTCGTTGCTCCTCGAGGGGGCTCCTCCCGGTTCTTCGGGGGGAAGGGGGGGCGTGATGACGGAACAATCCGGAAAGCTTGGTTTCGACCGCTATCTCGTCGGAGAAGGGGGAAAAAGGCTCTTTCTCTTCCTGTTCGGGGGGCTTCTCTGTGCCGTGGGGCTCTATTCCAGTCCGATCTCCGAAATCCTGACAGGGCTGAAGCTCATTCTCTTCGAGCCCGATTATCTCATCTCCGATTATTTCCATGTGGGAGGTCGCGGGGCTTCTTTTATCAACAGCGGTCTCTTGACGCTGCTTTTCACGGCGATCCTTGTGTACTACAAGATCCACATACGCGGCATCTCCATCGCGGCTGTTTTCACCGTAGCCGGTTTCGCCTTTTTCGGAAAGAATCTGCTCAACGTCTGGTTCATCCTCGGAGGCGTATGGCTCTACGCATGGCATCAGAAGGAGTCGTTCCTGAAGTTCATCTATATCGCGTTCTTCGGCACCTCGCTCGCACCGCTTGTGAGCCAGCTGATGTTCGGCCTCCATCTTCCGGTTCCCTTCCGGTTGGCCGCCGGAGTCGTCGCCGGAATTTCGGCGGGTTTTCTGCTCCCCTCGCTCGCGGCCTCCTTCCTTTCGGTGCACAAGGGGTACAACCTGTACAACGTCGGATTCACCGCGGGAATGGTGGGAACGCTCTATGTGTCCCTCTTCCGTTCGCACGGCTTCGTCCCGGAGGCGAGAGTGCTCTGGTCCACCGGAAACAACGGCCTGCTCCTTCCTTTGCTTCTCGGGATGTTCCTGACGATGATCCTCGCCGGGTTTTTGCTGAACGGGCGCTCCTTCAAGGGGCTCGCGTCGATATGGGCGCATCCGGGACGGCTTTTGGCCGACTTCGTCGATATCTTCGACTTCCCCCCGACGCTGATCAACATGGGGGTGAACGGGCTGCTCGCGACCTCCTATCTGCTGATCGTGGGCGGCGATTTCAACGGTCCCACGATCGGAGGCATCTTCACCGTCGTCGGTTTCAGCGCGATGGGGAAAACGCCGAGAAATATTACGCCGATCATCGCCGGAGTGGTTCTCGGAAGCCTGACGAAGCACTGGAACCTTGCCGATCCGGCAATCCAGCTTGCGGCGCTTTTCGGAACGACGCTCGCGCCTATCGCGGGGGAGTTCGGATGGAAAGCGGGGATCCTGGCGGGGTATGTCCACTCGTCCGTGGTGCTGTATGTCGGCGTGTTGCACGCCGGTTTCAACTTGTACAACAACGGCTTCGCCGGGGGGCTCGTCGCGGCCATGATCGTGCCCCTCATCGAGGCCTTCAGAGGGAGAGAAACGGAATGAAATACGAACGCCTTGTCGTCTCGCGCATTGTGAGCGAGCTGATGAATTTCTTCTTCTCGATGGGAGCGCATGACTTTACGACGCATGTCCTCCGGAACGAGAAAGGATTCGAGATATGCGTCGAATCGGACTACTCGGGGAACCCTTCGAGCAAGATTCGCGAGATGACCCGGCTGCTCAGGATGCCGCGCGCCCGCGAAATGGAGGAGTACTCATGGTCGCTCTCCGGAGACATCAGCACGGGACAGGAGATCTATCTGGTGGGGATCATGACGGACGACGTGACCGTGGAACACGACGAAGAGACGGGACGGGTCCGCATCAGTCTCACCCGTCTTCTGGAGTGAGCTGAAAGGGGAGAAAAGCATGTCGAAGCTGGAACTGAACATGGATGTGCTCGAAGAGGCGCTTCTGGGCGGATCGGTTCTCGGAGGGGGAGAAGGAACCTCGATCGACGAGGCCATGATGCTCGGCGAGCTCGCGCTCAAGATCAACAGCCCCGTGTTGCTGGATATCGAGGACATCGACCCGGACGGGACCGTCGTCACGTGCGCCACGGTGACGTGCCCGCACCGGAAGAAGGCGCCTTTCGCCAGCCCGAGAGCGCACGTCCGGAGCATCGAGCTCTTGCTGGAGAGCGGACTCAAGCGCCCAGCCGCGCTCATCCCCAACGAATGCGGCAGCGGCGGCATAGTGAACGGATGGCTGGAGGCGGCCATTCTGGGCCTGCCGCTCCTGGACGCTCCATGCAACGGCAGGGCGCATCCAACGCCCGAGATGGGTTCCATGGGGCTGCATCTCATGCAGGGCTACCAGACGCTGCAGTCTTTCGCGGGAGGCGACCCCGCGCAGGGAACCTACATAGAAGGAGTTCTTCGAGGGAACGTCAAAACCGTCACGGCGATGGTGCGTCAGGATGCCTGCGTCGTGGGCGGTCTTCTCGCCGTGGCGCGCAATCCTGTGAAGGCGGAGTATCTGCATGAAAACGCCGCTCCGGGCGCGATCAAGCTGGCGATTCGTCTCGGCGCCGCGGTGAAAGAGGCCCGAAGCGGCGGCGGCGAAGCGGTGACCGCGGCGGTGCTGTCGATACTTCCGGGGGAGGTGCTGTGCCGGGGCAAGGTCGACGCCGTCGACCGCTTCACGGCGGGAGGCATGGACTCGGGGACCGCCTATATCGGAGACATTTCGATCACCTTCTGGAGGGAGTACATGACGGTCGAACGCGGAGAGGACGATCGCCTTGCGACCTTCCCGGACCTGGTGACGGTGTTCGACGCGGAAACGGGGATGACCATCGCAAGCTCCGAGATCGCCTCCGACATGGACGTCATCGTCATTACGGTCTCCAGGAGACGACTTCTCCTCGGAGCGGGAATGCGCTTTCCGGATCTCTTCGAGCCCGCCGAGAAGGTCATCGGGAAAAAAATGTTGCAGTACCTCGACCTGTAGCGCAAAAAGAACGTTGGCGCGTACTCGGACCCTCCCGCACGGGAGGGTCTTTCCGGCCGACGAACTAAAAAATATTTGACATTCTGCTTTATGCATGATAACCTCCTCTCCAGAGTGCATTCTGCCCCCGTTGTGCGCGGGCATACTAAGTGGAGGTGTATGAATGGGACTTGAGAGTCGAGTACTCACCGGCGTCCATTTCATGCAGGGGAATTATGCTGCTGTGGAAGGGGCGATAGCTGCCGGTTGCGATTTTTTCGCAGGCTACCCCATCACCCCTGCGAACGAAGTCTCCGAGGGGATGGCGAGACGGCTCCCCGCCGTGGGAGGAGCTTTTTTCCAGGGCGAGGACGAGTTGTGCTCGATTTACGCGATCACCGCCGCGTCCCTTGCGGGTGCGAAGGCGATGACGGCGACGGCGAGCGCGGGGTACGACTACATGCAGGAGGGGATCGAGTACGCCGTCGCGGTGGAGGCGCCCGTCGTGGTGCTCGACGTGATGCGCTGCCGGGGCGAGAACTTCGCCACGCAGGCCGACATCATGCAGGTGCGGTGGGCAGCGGCCGGAGACCACGAGATGATCGTGCTCGCGCCGTCGACCGTTCAGGAGATGTTCGACTTCACCGTCCGCGCGTTCAACCTCGCGGAGGAGTACCGGACGCCGGTCGTGGTGATCTCGGAGATGTCGCTGGCGCTGATGCGCGAGCGTCTTGAGATTCCGGAGGCTTCCGCGATTCCGGTCGTGAACCGCAAACGGACGACGAAACAACCTTCCGAATATCTTCCCTTCCAGGCTGCGAGCGAGTTCGGCGTTCCCGACTTCGCGGAACTCGGGACGGGGTATCGCGTCATCCACTCGATCAACCCGCACGACGAACGCGGCGACATCGAATGGGAGCCGCACGCCTTCGAGCGGCTCTATAGAAGAATCACAGGGAAAGTCCGGGAGAACAGGAAGAAGATCTCGACGACGCAGCGCTTCATGCTCGACGACGCGGAGATCGCGCTCGTCGCCTTCGGCAGCGAGGTGCGCCCCTGTCTCGACGCTGTTCATGCTGCGCGCGAAAAAGGGATCAAGGCCGGGGTGCTCAAGCTGGACGCGCCGTGGCCGATCCCCGAGGAGGCCATCGTGGAGACGGCGGCCAACGTCGGCGCCCTCGTCACGGTCGAAATGAACATCGGCAGGTATGCCGGAGAGGTGGAGCGCATCGTGTGCGGAAAGTGCCGCACCGCGCGGGCGACCAAGAATCTCGGAACGCCCCACACTCCGGATGAAATTCTCTCCGTCATCGAGGAGGTGCGGTCATGAGCGCTCCCGAAATGCTTAAAAACGGCAATCCGCTGCTCAAGTACATGCGGCAGGACAAACTGCCTCACTTCTTCTGTCCGGGCTGCGGCTGCGGACAGGTTGTCAACGCTTTTCTCCGCGCGTGCGAGTCGCTCGAACTCGACCTCGGGACGATGGTCGGTATCGGCGGCGTCGGCTGCACGGCGCGCATTCCGGTGTACATCGACATGGACTGTCTTCACGGCGTCCACGGGAGAACGCTCGCCTGGGCAACCGGCATCAAGCTGCACAAGCCGGATACAAAAGTCGTCGTGTTCGCCGGAGACGGCGACGCCCTCTCCATCGGCGGCAACCACTTCATCCACGCGGCGCGCCGGAATCTCGACGTCACCTTCGTCGTGGTGAACAACTTCAACTTCGCGATGACCGGCGGCCAGGTCGCTCCCATGACGCCCGACGGCGCCGTGACCATGACCACCCCCTACGGAAGCAGCGAACCTCCGTTCGATCTCTGCAAGCTCGCGGTCACAGCAGGAGCGACCTACGTGGCCCGCACGCTGACCGCCAGCCCGCCGCAGATGACGACGTTCCTGAAGAACGCCCTCTCGCACAAGGGGTTCTCCGTCGTGGAGATCCTCTCCCAGTGCCCGACGCACTTCGGCAGGTACGCCCTCGGAAGCGGCAGCCCGAAGAATCTCGTCGAGTGGATAAAGAGCCACACCGTCCCCGCGTCCGCCGCGGACAAGATGAAGCCCGAAGAGGTCGCCGGAAAGTATCTGCTCGGCGAGTTCGTCAAGGCCGAACGCCCGGTCTTCAGGGGGAGCACCATCTATACAGCTCCGTGCCAGGGGTGCGCGGAGAGCAAGGAGGCGAAAGCATGAGCCGGACGAGCATCCGATTCTGCGGTTTCGGCGGCCAGGGGATCATTCTTTCTTCGGTGATTCTCGGAGAAGCCGCCGTCACGAAGGAAGGTATCTACGCGGCCCAGTCCCAGTCCTACGGCTCCGAGGCAAGAGGCGGGCAGTGCCAGTCGGAGGTCGTGCTCTCGAAGACCCCCATCGGCACCCCGACCACCGAACGGAACGACATCATCGTCGCCATGTTCCAGGCGGCCTACGACAGCCACAAGCACGAGATCAAGAAGGGCGGGGCCTTTTTTATCGATAGCGGCCTTGTGCCGGAGATTGGCGACGTCGATCCCTCCGTCACTGTCTGGAAGGTTCCCGCGACCGAGACGGCGATCCGCCTCGGGAGCAAGATGGCCGGAAACATGGTCATGCTCGGCTTCCTCCAGGAGAAGACGAAGGTGGTTTCAAAGGAGAGCCTGATGGAGGCCATCCGCGAGTCGGTGAAGGAGAAGTACGTCGCCATGAACCTCGCCGCATTCGAGGAGGGGGCGAGGCTCGCACGGGAGGCGGCAGCCCCATGAAGCTCTACGAATTTCAGGGGAAGGCGCTCTTCCGGGAAGCCGGAATCCCGGTACCCAAAGGCGCGGTTGTCACCGCCTCCAACCGGGAGGGGCTTTTCGCCCCGTCGGCCGTGAAGGCGCAGGTGCTCTCCGGGGGAAGAGGAAAGGCGGGGGGCGTCGTCCTTGCGGACACGCTCGACGACGCGGCGAAGGCGGCCGACTCCATTCTCTCCATGGAGCTGAAGGGGGAACCGGTGAAAGCGCTCCTCGTCGAGGAGAAGGCGAACATCATGGCGGAGTACTACCTCGCCGTCACCTTCGACGGCGAGTCGAGGACGCCGCTCTTCATGGCGAGCGCCGCGGGCGGAATGGATATCGAGTCCGTCGCGGAGCATACGCCCGAGAAAATTCTGAAGCTCCCCGTCGATCCTCTCTGGGGACTGACCGACTACAAAATCCGGGCGATGGCGGATTTCCTCGGGTACGAAAATCGCAAGGAATTCGACGGTTTCGTCCGGAAGGTCTGGAAGCTCTTCCGCGAAAAGGACGCCGTCCTCGTGGAGATCAATCCTCTGGTGGTCACCGACAAGGGGCTCCTGGCGCTCGATGCGAAAGTCGAGATCGACGACGACGCCAAGCCCCGCCTGAAGCAGCTCTTCGAGACGATGCTCTCCGAGCAGCGGGCTCTTGCGGGCGCCGAAGCGGAGGCCGACCACGGCACCATCACGTACGTCCCGCTCGACGGAAGCGTCGGACTTATCTCCGACGGCGCCGGGACGGGCATGCTCACGCTCGACCTGATCCGCGACATGGGCGGTGACGCGGCCGACTTCTGCGAGATGGGCGGCCTGACCAGCCCCGAAGTGATGTACGACGCCATGAAACAGGTATTCGCCGACAAACCGGACATCAAGAGCCTGCTCGTCGTGCTCATCGGCGGTTTCAACAGAATGGACGAGATGGCGGAGGGTATCGTGCGCTATCTCGGAGATCATCCTGTCTCCATCCCTCTTGTGGTGCGGCTCTGCGGCACCATGGAGGAGGAGGGGAAGACCATCATGAAAGAGGCGGGACTTCCCGTCTACGACGATCTTCGAACCGCCGTGGCCGACGCGGTGCGGTTCGCCGCGGGAGGCGAGTGAAATGGCCGTTCTGGTGGATAAGAGTACGCAGGTCATCGTCCAGGGGATCACCGGAAAGTCCGGAATTCTTCAGACGAAGTCGCTTCTCGACTACGGAACATCCGTAGTCGCCGGAGTGACGCCCGGCAAGGGCGGCGCGGTCGTCGAGGGCGTTCCTGTCTTCGACTCCGTCGCGGACGCGATGAAGAGCTTCGCGGCGAACGCCGCCATCAGCTTCGTGCCGCCGATGTTCGCGAAGGACGCGGCGATCGAGGCGATGGAGGTAGGCATCAAACTCATCGTGCTCACGATGGAGGGGATACCCAAACACGATGTGCTCGACATCCTCTCCTATGCTCGGGGCAGGGGCGTGCGCGTGCTCGGCCCCGGCACGGCGGGCGTCATCTCGCCGGGCAAGTGCAAGCTGGGCGCGCACCCTGCGCGTATGTTCATGGAGGGGAAGGTGGGCGTTGTCTCCAAAAGCGGGGCCCTCTCCTACGAAGTCGGCAAGACGCTTACGGACGCCGGAATCGGTCAGTCCACCGTCGTCGCGCTGGGAGGCGGCCCGATCTGGGGGACGAACCAACGCGAGGTGGTCGAACTGTTCAACGCGGATCCCGAGACGGAGATCATCGTCGTGCTCGGAGAGATCGGCGGCGGCACGGAGATCGCCGCGGCGGAGTACATCGCCGAGCACGTGCGGAAGCCCGTCGTCTCGTTGATCGTCGGTAGGGCCGCGCCCGAGGGGAAGTCCCTCGGCCATGCGGGAGCGATCATCCGCGGGAACAAGGGGACCGCCGCGTCGAAAATGGAAGCCCTGGAGAAAGCGGGGGCGCGTCTGGCGACGTCGCCCGCCCAGGTGGTCGAAATTATCCGGAAGCTGGGGTGAGTGTGGATGGCCGTTCATGTGAACAAGCGTCTCTGCAAGGGGTGCGGACTGTGCATCTCCGTTTGCCCGAAGAACGTCTACGAGATCTCGAACGAGACGAACCAGAAGGGGTTCACCGTCGTGGCGGCGGTTCGCGAGGGCGACTGCATCAAATGCAAACGGTGCGAGATCACCTGCCCCGACATGGCGCTGTGGATAGAGGAATAGAAGAGCGGTACGAGAACGGAGCGGCACGGAAAACATCCGGGCCGCTTCTGACCTTTTGAAGGAGTGCATTTTGCCCCTCGGGGGCGCAAGGAGGCGGAAAGGAACAATGGTACGAATCATTGGACTTGACGATATAAAAACAGCCGCGGGGCGGATCTCGGGGAGAGTCCGCCGCACGCCGATTCTGCGCGGAGATAAACTCGACGCGCTCTTCGGCGCGGAGGTCTACTTCAAGCCGGAGAATCTGCAGCTCACCGGCTCGTTCAAGATCAGGGGCGCGACGAACAAGATCCTCTCCCTCTCCGACGAGGAGCGGGCCAGGGGCATCATCGCCTCGTCGTCGGGGAACCACGCGCAGGGAGTCGCCTATGCGGCGAAGATGCTCGGCATCAAGGCGACCCTCGTGCTCCCGGAAAACGCTCCCAAATCGAAAATAGAAGGAACGAGAGCGCTGGGGGCGGACGTCGTGCTCCACGGATTCGACTCGATCCAGAGATACAAGAAGCTTTACGAGATCAAGGCGGAGAAGGGGTATACGCTCGTCCACTCCTTCAACGATCCCGAGCTGATCGCGGGGCAGGGAACGTCCGGGTTGGAGATCATCGAGGACCTTCCGGATGTCGACACCGTAGTCGTGCCCCTCGGCGGGGGCGGCCTGCTCGCGGGCGTGGCTACGGCCATCAAGGAAACCCGTCCCTCGGTGCGCATCGTCGCCGTCGAGCCGGAATCCATTCAGAGGTATGCCGAGAGCCGCAAAGAGGGGAAGCCCGTGGAGGTTCCCATGGGCGAAACCCTCGCCGACGGACTTATGATCACGATGACGGGAGACCACACCTATCCGCTGATCAACAAGTACGTGGACGAGATCGTCCCCGCGGCCGACGAGTTCATACGAAAGGCGCTTATGGAGATCGTCTTCAAGAGCAAGCTGCTGGTCGAGCCCTCCGCGTCGGTCGGCGTAGCGTCGGCGCTTCAGGGCTCCTTCAAGGTCAAACCCGGAGAAAAGATCTGCTTCTTCCTCTCCGGAGGCAACATCGACCCGGAAAAGCTTGCGTCGTTCATCGCAACGGAGACGGCGTAAGGGGAAGACCGTACACTATCAAACGGCCCGGTTCTCCGAGCCGTATTTTTCGTAAGGAGGCGGCATGCGTGCTTTTTGACCTTGTCTTTAGGAACGGGAATATAACGACGGGAAACGGCGTCTTTCGCGGTTCCATCGGCTTGATCGGCGGGAAGATCGCCGCCGTGGCGGGCGCGGGCACGGAACTCGACGGAAGGGAGGTAGTCGACGCGGAGGGGATGATGCTTCTTCCCGGTCTGATCGACGCGCACTCCCATGCGGGGCACGGCGACCCCGACAGGGAAAGCTTCGCCGACTACAGCCGGGCGTGCGCCGCGGGCGGTATCACGACCTTCATCGATATGCCCCTTTCAAATCCCTCCACACTGACGGTGGAGGCGCTTCAGGAAAAAATCGCAACTTCGGGGAAGGAAAGCTACGTGGATTATGCGCTCTACGGAGGCGTCGTCCCCGGGTACCTCGAACACATCGAACCCATGACGAAGGCGGGGGCGGGCGCTTTCAAGGCCTTCACCTGCAGATGTTCGAACTATCCGATGACCGACGACGGGACGCTGCTTGCAGGGATGAAGATCCTCGAGCGGACCGGGGGCATCCTCTCGGTCCACGCGGAGAACGACACCCTGATCCAGCACCTGGTGGACGAGCTCCGCGCGGCGGGGAAGAACGGTCCGCGCGCGTTCCTCGACTCCCACCCTCCCTACTCGGAACTCGAAGCGGTCCAGCGCGTCTTTTTCCTGGCGAAATACGCTCCGAAGTGCAGGGTGCATATCGCGCACATGAGCATCCCCGAAGGGATGGAGCTGCTTCGGAGGCTTCGCGGCGAAGGCGTGCCGAATATCTCCGCGGAGACGTGCCCCCAGTACCTCGGCATGTGCGAGGAGGATTTGGAGCACATCGGCGCGCTCGCCAAATGCGATCCCCCCGTACGCTCGCGCGAGGCGGTGGAGAAGGTCTGGGAGTATGTTCTCGACGGTACCGTGGACATCGTCGCGAGCGACCATTCGCCGCACCCGTTCTCGCGCAAGACGGAACGGGCGGATGATTTCTGGACCGTGGCGGAGGGGTGCACCGGTATCCAGACCATGCTGCCCGTCGTTCTTACCGAAGGGCGCAAGCGCGGCCTCTCATGGGAGCGGCTCGTCGGGCTCATGGCGGAGCGCCCCGCCGAACTCTTCGGACTGAAGGGGCGGAAGGGACTGCTTGCTCCCGGCTGCGACGCCGATATTCTTCTTCTTGATCCGGAGAAGGAGTGGACGTTGCGGAGCGAGGACCTGCTGCATCTGGTCAAACAGAGTCCGTTCGCCGGCAGGACGTTCAAGGGACGCGTGGAGCGCGCCTATGTCCGGGGGCGTCTCGTCTACGACGACGGCGCGCCGGAAAAGATCGTCGGCGAGAAGGGGTGGGGGCGCTTCACCCCGATGGAGGACGCGCGATGAAGCTCCTCGTCATCAACCCCAACTCGGACGACTCCTTTACCGCGCTCATCGCCGAGGCGGCGCGAAATGCGGTGGCGCCGGGAACCGAGGTGCTCTGCGAGAGCGCGCCCGGCGCTCCCCGGTTCATCGAGACCCACGAGGACGATATTCTCTGCGCTCCCGGTATGCTCGAACTGCTGAAGCGCCACACGGACGCCGACGCCTTCGTGGTCGCCTGCACCTGCGACCCCAACATCGACGCGCTCCGCGAGAAGACGGACAAACCCGTCGTGGGGGCGGGAGAGGCTTCGATGCTCTTCGCGCTGCCGTTGGGCGCGACGTTCTCGGTGATTCAGACCACGGAAGGGTCGGTGCAGAAGAAACGCGAACTCGTCAGAAAGTACGGTCTGCAGGACCGGTGCGCCTCGGTGCGCGCGATCGACGAGAAGAGCGACGCGCCCCGCGAGGACAAGCTCGCCGCGGCGGCGCGGCGCGCGCGCGACGACGACGGGGCGGAGGTCGTGACTCTCGGGTGCGCCGGGCTCGCCGGACTGGACAAACGGCTTGAACGGACGCTCGGCATCCCCGTGATCGACGGCATCGTCGCCGCCGTGAAGCTTGCGGAGGCGCTTGCCGCTCGGGGGAGTTTCACCAGCCGCCGCGGGAAGTACAGCGGCCTGTAGGCCTGAAGCGGAGGGAAGAAGATGCTGGATACAGTCATTCGCGGCGCTCTGGTCGTCGACGGAACGGGGAGCGAACCGTTCTCCGCGGACGTCGGACTGAAGAACGGAAAGATCGTGCGCGTCGGGGAAGCTTCCGAGGAAGCCGCCACGGTTGTCGACGCGTCCGGGCTCGCGCTCTGCCCCGGATTCATCGACATGCACACCCACATGGATCTGGAGCTGCTGAGGGAGAAAAAGCCGGAGGCGAAGATTCTGCAGGGAGTTACGACGGATCTTCTCGGGCAGGACGGACTGGGAGCCGCGCCCGTCTCGGCGAAGAACAGAAAACTGCTCGCCGACATCCTCTCGGGGCTCAACGGGATCCTCGGGGACGAACAGTGGACCTGGGGCTCCTTCGGCGACTATCTGAACGCTCTCGACGGATGCGGCTTGCCGAACAACGCCGCCGTCCTCGTCAGCCAGGGGCCGGTGCGCATCGAGGCTATGGGGATGGAGGAGCGGCGGCCGACCGGCGCCGAGCTGGACATGCAGCGAGCGCTCGTCCGCGAGGCGATGGAGGAGGGGGCGTTCGGTCTGTCCTCCGGCCTGATCTATCCTCCTTGCCCGTATGCCGACACGGAGGAGCTTATCGAACTGAACCGGGAAGTGGCCGCATTCGACGGTATCTTCGTCGTCCACCAGCGGGACGAGGGGTACCATCTCTCTCGCTCGTTCGAGGAGGTATGCACCATCTCGAGACGGTCGGGCGCGCGCCTGCACGTTTCGCACCTCCAGGCCTACGGGAAGGTCAACTGGCCGATCATGGACGAGGTGCTCGAAAAAGCGGAGCGATTCCTCGAAGAGGGGGGCGAGGTCACCTGGGACCGCTACCCCTATCTCGCCGGATGCACGACGCTCACGGCGGTGTTGCCTACGTGGACCTTCAACGAGGGGACCGGGGCGCTGATCGAGAACCTCGTGAACCCCGCATATCGGAAAAAAATCCACGACGAGTTCACGAAGGGGCTCGACGTCTGGCACAACCGCCAGATATCGGTCGGTTGGGAGAACATCGTCGTCACCGCGGTGCATCTGGAGGGAAACCGGTGGATGGAGGGGTTGTCGTGCCGGGAAATCGCCGAGCGCCAGGGAAAGAACCCGATAGACGCGGTCTGCGATCTGCTCTCCGAAGAAAAACTCGCCGTCACGATGATCAGCTTCTACGGCTCCGAGGACGTGCTGCGAAAGGTGCTCTCGCACCGCCGCGCCACCGTGGGAAGCGACGGTATCTACGGGGGGCGGCCCCATCCGAGACTTTTCGGTTCCTACCCCCGCTTCCTTCGTCAGTATGTCCGGGAAGAGCGGGTGTTCTCACTACAGGAGGGAGTGCGGAAGCTCACATCTTTCCCCGCGCGAATCCTCGGTATCTCCGACAGGGGAAGGATCGCCGAGGGGTGCTGGGGCGATCTCGTGCTCTTCGACCCCGCGCGCATCGCCGACAGGGCGACGTACGAGGAACCGGAACTTCCGCCCGAAGGAATCTCCGGCGTCTTTGTGAACGGCGTGCGTGCCGTCGATGAACGCGGCGCGACCGGGTCGCTTCCCGGGCGGGTGCTCCGCAAAAGGGAATAATACATTCTCTTGCAATATGCACTGTATATCGTATACTTGGTTGACGAAACGCGTGAAACAACTTAGGATGTATATGTGCCTGTGCGCACACTATTTTGAAGGAGGGGATTCGATGAAAAGGGTTTCGAAGGTATTGGTATTGTTCGTGTTGGCGGCGCTTCTTTCCGTATCCGCAGCGTGGGCTGCGACGCATCAGCTGACCATGGGAACGGGCGGCACTGCGGGGACCTACTATCCGTTCGGAGGAGCGATGTCGCAGATCGTCAGCGATCACTCCGCCGGTCTGGTGAACATCACCGCGCAGTCTACAGGGGCTTCCATCGAGAACATCAACCTTCTCGCCGCGGGCGACGTCGATCTCATTCTCGTCCAGAACGATCTCTCCGATTACGCGGTGAACGGCACGGAGTTTTTCAAGGACCGTAAGATAGGCAATCTGACCGCCATCGCGCGTCTCTATCCGGAGACGATCCACGTGGTCGCTTCCGCGCAGAGCGGCATCAAGACATTCGCGGATTTCAAGGGCAAGAACATCTCCGTGGGCGCTCCCGGCAGCGGCAACGAAGCCAACGCCCGCCAGATATTCGACGTGTACGGTCTCTCCTACCAGGATATGAAGCCGCACTTCATCTCCTACGCCGAGACCACCGACCACTTCAAGGATCGCCTCGTCGACGCGTTCCTCTACACCACCGGAACGCCGAATCCCTCCATCCAAGACATCAGCACGCTCCAGGAGATCGTCTTCGTCCCCATCGACGGAGAGATGAGAGACACGCTCATGGCGAAGTATCCGTTCTTCGCGAAGGACGTTCTTCCGGCGAAGACCTACCGCGGACAGGACGAGCCGGTCGAGACCGTCGCGGTCCAGGCGATCCTCGCCGCCCGCGCCGAGTTGCCCGAGGATGTGGTCTATGCGATCACAAAGGGAATTTTTGAAAATCTGGAAGCCCTCGGAAACGCGCATCACAAGGGGAAGAGCGTCTCTCTCGAAAAGGCGCTCGACGGAATTTCCGTTCCCGTGCATCCGGGTGCGGTAAAGTACTACAGAGAAGTCGGGGTTATGAAATAGGCTCCATCGCAGTTCTTTGAAGCGCGGGGAGGTCTCTGCGTATCCGTGGAGGCCTCCCCTTTCGCCTTTCTCTCATGATTATGAAGGGACTGAGCAGCATTTCGAAACGACATTCCATACGTCTTTTTGCCATTGTGTTCATCCTGTCGGCCGCGATATGCATGACGCTCCCCGTCCGCTTTCTCGTCATACGGAGAGGCGATTCGTCCCGAGCCGCCGCATATCCTTTGCGGATGGGCGAGACGTTTTCCGTCCGATACACCCACTCCGTTCAGAAGACGCCGGTGGACGAGGTCTTCCGCATCGCACCGGACGACAGAATAGAACTGCTGGAGACGGTATACGAAGATTTCGGGGCGGGGCTGCCCTTTCTGGTGGAGGAGGGGAAGACGTTTTCCTCCGGTGGGGGGAAGTTCCGGATTACGGGGTACGGGACGTTTTTCAACGAGATCGTCTTCAGAGTCGGACGTTTTGCGGAGTACCGGCTTTTGCTCGGCGGCCGGGAGATTCCCTTCGCCCGTTTTGAAGCGCCCGGCCGGCCCCTGCGCTTCAGCGCGGAAACGAGCGCTTTTTTTCATTCATTCATCGGACAGTAGCTCGCCAAAGGAGGAACCGTTATGGCGGATCTTGAAAAGAAAGAGAATATTCCGCAGGAGGAGCCGGGTATCATCGACTCCGTTGCGGCGGAAAAAGCAAATGAAACGATCGATGTTGAGAAGATTTTAGAGAAATACGATAGGGAGTCGGCAACCCGCTCTCTGAGTTCTTTCTGGAACCTCGTCGTGAAGATCGTCTGCGTCGCATTCTCCCTCTTCCAGCTCTACACGGCGGCGTTCGGCGTCTTCGAGGCGCAGATACAGCGTGCGATTCACCTGGGCTTCGCGCTCGTTCTGGTCTACCTGCTGTACCCCGCCAGACTGAGCAAGCGCAAGGAAGGTGTGAAAATAGTCGACGTTGCTCTGGCTACGTTCGGAATGCTCGTCGGCGCCTACGTGGTCTTCGAGTACCACGACCTGATGATGCGCGCAGGACTGCCCACCACAGGGGATATCGTCTTCGGCGCGATCTGCATACTCCTCGTGCTCGAAGCTTCACGGCGGGTCGTGGGTATCCCGATCACCATCGTCGCGCTCTTCTTCCTCGCCTACGCCTATTGGGGCCCGTTCTTCCCCGGTATGTTCGCGCACCGCGGGTTTTCCTACACCCGGATCATCACGCATATGTACGTCACGACCGAAGGCATTCTCGGCATGCCCGTCGGCGTGGCGGCCACCTTCGTCTACATGTTCATCCTCTTCGGCGCGTTTCTCCATAAGACGGGACTCGGCAAGTTCTTCATCGACCTCGCGCTCGCCGCGACCGGACACCAGGTCGGCGGACCGGCGAAGGTCGCCGTGCTCGCAAGCGGCTTCTTCGGGACCATCTCCGGCAGTTCCGTTGCCAATACCGTCACCACGGGGACCTTCACCATTCCGCTGATGAAGAGCATCGGGTACAAAGCGGAGTTCGCGGGCGCGGTCGAGGCGGCGGCCTCCACGGGCGGTCAGCTCATGCCCCCGATCATGGGCGCGGCGGCCTTCGTCATGTCGCAGTTCATCGGCATCGCGTACATCGAGATCGCCATCGCCGCGGCGCTTCCGGCGCTTCTCTACTACTTCGCGGTCGGCATTATGGTCCACATGGAGGCGAAACGCCTGGGGCTTCAGGGACTTCCCAAGTCGAAGCTGCCCAACCTGAAAAAGGTCCTCGCGGACGGCTGGCATCTGCTGATCCCGCTCTTCGTGATCGTCTACCTCCTTGTCCAAGGGTACACCCCCCTTCGCGCGGCCCTCGTCTGTATCATCGTCACGGTCGCCATCGCCATGCTCAAGAAGAGCACCCGCCTGAAGCTGAAGGATATCGTAGATGCCCTCGAGAGCGGCGCCCGATCGGCGATCGGCGTTTCCGCAGCCTGCGCTTGCGCGGGAATCATCATCGGCGTCGTCACGCTCACGGGCGTCGGGCTCAAGATCGCCAACGGCATCGTCGTTCTCTCGGGGGGCAGTTTCTTCCTTACGCTCTTCCTCACTATGATCGCATCGATTATTCTGGGCATGGGTCTTCCGACTACCGCGAAGTACATCGTCCTTGCCTCCATGGCGGCGCCGGCGATCATGAAGTTCGGCGTACCCGTCCTCGCAGCTCATCTCTTCATCTTCTACTTCGGCATCGTAGCCGACCTCACGCCTCCGGTTGCGCTCGTCTCCTACGCCGCCGCCGGGATCTCGGGAGCCAATCCCACGCGGACCGGGTTCATCGGTCTTCGCCTGGCCATGGCGGGGTTCCTGATACCGTACATCTTCGTCTACAACCCTGGAATCCTGCTGATCGACACCACGCCGCTGCAAGTCATCCTCATCTCCGCAACGGCCATGCTCGGTGCGTTCTCGCTCGCTCTGGCCGGGTCGGGATTCTGGATGACCACGCTGAATCTGCTGGAGCGTCTCGCTCTCTTCGCAGGGGCCATCACGTTGATCTTCCCCGGAATTCTTACGGACACGATAGGCATCGGCATTCTCGCGTGCGTCTGGTTCCTCCAGAAACAAGCGATGAAGAAACGAGCTCCTTTAAAAGTGTAAACGCAACCGAAAGCCCCTTCGGAATACGCCGGGGGGGCTTTTTGATTGCCGCGGGTTCGGGCTTCGGTGGGGCGACCATGTTCTTCTTTCACGTTGTTCCCTCGCCTTTATTCCCATCCCCTTGTATCGTAAGAATACTGTATCCACTTTGCATTGCCTGTCCTCTTCATATACAATATATCATGCATTAGGTATGAGTGAGCAAGTTTATCAAGAGTGGAGGGAAATGTATGGCGCGAGAAATCGGTGTCACCGAGTGCGACGTCCCTATGCAGGGGGAGGCCGTTCTGCGGAAAGCCACGAAGGAGTGCGCGTACAGGACGGAGATGGACCCCTTATGGACTCGGGCGATCGTCGTTCTGTCGTGCGTCTTCATCCTGTACCATCTCATAACATCAAGGTTCGGAATGCCCCCGATGTTCAAGCACAGGGCGATTCATCTCGGATTCATTCTCTGTCTGGTGTGGATGTACTACCCGGCCACGAACCGCTCCATTCAGAGGCGGCCGAGTTTTGCCGACATGGGGCTCATGGTGGCCTCGATCGCCGTCTGCGGCTATACGGTGCTCAACGTGGACGCCTTCGCTCTCAGGGGAGGCGTGGCGCTTCCAAGGGACTACTATTTCGGCGCAGTGGCGATCCTGCTCGTCCTTGAAGCTTGCCGCAGGGTCGCCGGAAAAGGCCTTCTCATCTTGGCCGTCGTCTTCCTGCTGTACGCCTGGCTCGGCCGGTATGTGCCGGGCGTTCTCTCCCACCGGGGCTACTCGATGCAGCGCATCATCTACCAGATGTACCTCACGACCGAAGGCATCTACGGTCTCCCTATCGGCATCGCGGCGACGTATCTGGTCCTCTTCATCGTCTTTTCCTCCTTCCTTGAAAAGAGCGGACTGGGAACACTCTTCAACGACGTGTCGCTCGCGCTCGGCGGACGCCTCGTCGGCGGTCCCGCAAAGGTTGCGGTCATCGGGAGCGGTCTCGTTGGCATGATCAGCGGCAGTGCGGCGACCAACGTAGCCACTTCCGGAGCGTTCACGATTCCGCTGATGAAGAAAATCGGCTATAAACCGTACTTCGCCGGTGCGATCGAGGCCGCGGCGTCGACAGGAGGGCAGATCATGCCGCCGATCATGGGGACCGGGGCGTTCATCATGGCGGAGTTCCTCGGAATCCCCTATATTTCAATCGCGGCGGCGGCTGTTATTCCAGCGGTGCTCTATTTCGCGGCGGTCTTCTTCCAGGTTGATCTCCGGGCGCGCAAGATAGGCTTGACGGGACTTTCCAAGGAGGAGCTTCCCGATGTGAAGAAGACGATTCTCCGCTACGGGCACATGTTCCTGCCGATCATCGTCCTTATCGTTTTGCTCATGCAGCACTTCACTCCTCTTTACGCGGCGTTCTACTCGATACTGGTCACATGGTTGCTCTCGTTCCTGAGAAAGGAGACGCGTATGGGAATCGCCAAACTCGTTCCCATGGCGGTTGCATCCGCACGCTCCTGCCTGAGCCTCAGCGTCGCGATGGCGAACGCGGGGTTCGTCGTCGCAGTGCTTTCGATGACCGGCATCGGTATCATACTGGCCGACAATATCGTCGCTTTGTCGCACGGCAGCCTTTTCATCACACTGGTGCTCTGCATGGTCGTTTCGATCGTGCTCGGCATGGGGCTTCCCACCAGCGCGTGCTATATCATCGCGGCGACCATCGCCGTGCCGATACTCCACCAGATGAACGTCCCGGGAATCCAGGCGCACTTCTTCGTCTTCTACTTCGCCTGCCTCTCCACAGTGACGCCTCCGGTCGCCCTGGCCTCGTATGTTGCCGCCGGGATGTCCGGCGCCGGGACGAACGAAGTGGGGTGGGCAGCCTTCAAACTTGCGCTCGCGGGGTTCATTGTCCCGTTCTTCTTCGTCTACGCCCCTGCGATTCTGCTGCAGGCGGATAGTTCGTTCGTCATCGCATGGGCGGCCGTATCGGGACTCATGGGAGCCGCCTTTCTCTCCGTAGCCGTCGAGGGGTATCTTTTTGTCGATTTACCATGGTTCCTCAGGGTTGTCTTTTTCGCGGCAGCTTTGACGCTGATCGCGCCGGGAACGCTCTCCGACGCGGCGGGTTTTGCTCTTGCAATAACAGGCATCTTGGGAGTGGTGTATCTTCGAAGGAGAAAGGGGGGCGCCGCCGCCGGAAAATGATGCAGGAACGCGCATACGAAAGAGTCAGTTGTCGAGTCGTATCCTAAATCAGGGGCTGAAAGCCCGCAAGGAGGAAAAATACGATGAAAAACAGGAAAATGCTCGTAGTCGCAGTAGCGTTGGTCTCGCTGTTCGTCTTTTCGGGCGTCGCTCTTGCCGTGACCCATATTACGATGGGCACCGCAGGCGTCGGCGGAATGAACTACCCGGTGGGAATGGCGATGGCGAAGATTTGGAACGCCAACATCAAGGACATGAAGGCCGTGGCCATCGCCACAGCCGGCGCGGTCCAGAACATCGACATGATTCGAACTCAGGATATCGAAGTCGCTGTGTGCAGAGCGAACGAGGCGTACCGTGCGTTCAATGCGATCGAGAAGTACAAGGAACCGCATTCGTGGCTTCGCGCGCTCACGGGCGGCGTGATGTTCGATGCGAAGCAGGTGCTCGCGCTGAAGGATTCCGGGATCGATTCGATCGCCGACTTCCGCGGCAAGCGCGTCGCCGTCGGTCCCGTCGGCAGCGGCGGAGAGCTTGATGCTCGCGAAATTCTGGCGGCGTACGGGCTGACCTACAACGACCTGACGCCCGAGTACGTCGAGGCGAGCCAGGCGGTCGACATGATGCAGGACGGCCTGATTCAGGGCGCGATCCTTGGGTTCACTCCCGGCGCTTCCGCCATCAGCGAACTCATGGTGACCGACAAGGTAATCATCCTTCCTATCGACGACGCAGGCTATCAGAGTCTGAAGAAGATCAACCCGTTCGTATCCAAGAGAGTGCTTCCGGCGGGAACCTATCCGAACCAGTTCTACGACGTCGAGACGTGCGGCGACCCCGCGGACCTTATCATCACCAGGATCGATGTGCCCGAGGATCTCGTCTACCAGATGACCAAATCTCTCTACGAGAACGCGGGGGAAGTGCGCGCGGTTGCAGCGGCCGTACGGCAGTTCGGTCCCGACCTTGTGGCTCCTCCCGAGGAGATGCTCATTCCGTACCACCCCGGCGCGCTTCGCTACTTCAAAGAGGCCGGAATCCTGAAGTAGCACGGTCCGCAACCTTCCGACGCGAGATTAAAGAAATCCTCGGCGCCGCCGAGCGCAGCGCCGAGGATTTCTCGTCTTCAGGCGAAAGAGCGTTTGAAGGCATGGGAGTGTCGTGCTGTTGTTTCTTTCCGAAAATACCTTCTGTAAAAATAGAAAAATAAAAAATTTCCCCCCTTCCCCATTCCCCCCTTTTTCTGATACAATACGTCCAGGTACGTAATTTTACGTATCGAAAAGCGCGTAGTTTCCCGCGCTCATCATGAAGAGAAAGGAGCATCGGCCGTGGAGAGCAAGAAGAAAATACTCTGGTATTCGTTCCTGATGGTGATTTTTATTCTGCCGCTCTCCGGATGCTCTCTTTCGGGCCGGACGAACAGCTATGAAGAGGCGCGCACGATTGCGGAAGAGGCGTATATCTTCGCATACCCCATGCTGGAAAACTACCGGATGATGCAGGTGCAGGCCATCGCTTCGGGCAATTTCAACCGGTTCGTTCACGCCGCGGAACTTCTCGGCCCTGTAGACAGGGATACGCTCCGTCCTCATAACGACACGCTCTCGTCCGCGGCATGGCTCGATCTTCGGGCGGAACCCATGGTGCTTACCGTGCCTCCTCTCTCCGACCGCTACTATTCGTTCCAGTTCGTGGATCTCTATACCAGCAACTTCGCCTACGTCGGGGCGCGCACCATCGGTTCTTCCGGCGGAGTTTTCCTGATCGCCGGTCCCGAATGGAACGAGAAGGCGCCCCGCGCCATCGATGCAGTATTCCAGTCCGAAGGGAACTTCGTGCTCTGTTTCGGCCGAACGGCTCTCAACGGCCCGGACGACCTGCCCAACGTGCGTGCGATCCAGCAGAACTACACGCTCCAGCCTCTGAGCAAATTTCTTGGAACTCGGCCTCCCGAGGCGGCTCCCTCGGAAGTCTTCCCGTTGTACGTGAAGATCGCCGCGGATTCCGTTCACTTCATCTCCTATCTGAACTTCCTGATGGGGCAGGCGAAGGTGCACCCCTCCGAAGAGTCGCTGTTCGAGCGTTTCGGCCTTGTGGGAATAGGTCCGTCCTTCTATTTCAACGCGAACGATTTCAGCGCGACGATCAGGGATGCGATCGACGACGGAATCGTCTCCGCCCTTGAACAGATCGCCGAGTCGCAGTCGCTGCTGCACGAGGAGAGGAACGGATGGACGATCTACAGGCGGGTCTTCGGCAACAGAGAGCGTTTGCAGGGGCTGTATCTTGTCCGTGCGGGAGCGGCCAAGGAACTGCTCTACGGCGCCGATCCGGAGGAGGTCTCCTCCCTTACCGCGAACCTCGACGAGGACGGGGATTTCCTGGACGCGTCGAAACGCTCGTACGCTCTTACATTCGCTAAGGAAGAGCTGCCCCCGGTCGACGCGTTCTGGTCGATCACCATGTACTCGATGCCCGAACAGGTTCTGGTCCCCAATCCGCTGGACAGGTATTCTCTCGGGAGCAAGAGCTCCTCGCCGGCGTATGCCGCCGACGGTTCGCTGACGCTGTATTTTTCCAAGGAATCTCCCGGCGAGTCGAGGGAGGGGAACTGGCTTCCCGCTCCCGACGGGGCTTTCTCGCTGACGTTGCGGATGTATCTGCCGAAGGCGGACGCGGTTCCGCCGCACTATGTCCCCCCACCTTTACGGAAAATGCGCTGACGAAAAGAAGCGTTCTCCGGAGGGAGCCTCCCGCGATCAGGAGGCTCCCTCTTTTTCGTGAGTGAACGCCGCTTCCGCAGGCGGGCGGACCAAGAGAGCCGAGGAGCTCCCCACGACGGCCGTCGGCGGGAACGACGACGGGATAAAAAACGCCTTGCGCCGGGGCGATTCTTGAGTCGGCGTAATTTGCCGAATTTATACCAGAAAATCTGTTTTTCTGGTACAATGCGTTTACGTATTTTACGGACACCGGCAGTCGCATCTCCGGGGAAGCGTACCGGGAAAGGAAGATCATAATGAAACAATGGAAAGGAATGACGTGGTATCTGTTTCTGCTTGCGGTGCTCCTTTTGCCGCTCTCCGGGTGCTCCCTGACGAACAGCACGAATAATTCTAACGAAGCCCGCGCGCTTGCCGAGGAAGCATATATCTTCGCGTACCCGATGCTCGAGAACTACAGGACGATGCAGGTCCAGGCGATCAGCCCGGATCGTTTCAACCGTTTCAAGCATGCGACGGAGATCATGGGACCCGAGTACAAGGATATCGTCCGTCCGAACAACGATACGCTGTATTCCACGCTTTGGCTGGATCTGAGGGCGGAGCCGATGGTGCTGCATATTCCTCCGATACCCGATCGCTATTATTCATTTCAGTTTGTGGACATGTACACGCATAACTTTGCCTATACCGGCGTCCGGACGACCGGGACCGGAGGAGGCGTGTTCATGGTCGCGGGTCCGGAATGGAACGGCGAGAAACCGGCAGGAGTGAACGAGGTCTTCCGGTCGGAGGGAAACTTCGTTCTCTGTCTGGTGCGGACCGCGCTCGAAGGACCGAAGGATCTGGAGAATGTGCACGCGATTCAACGCCGGTACGGTGTCGAGCCCCTGAGCGATTTTCTGGGGACCGCGCCGCCCGCGCCTTCTCCTATGGACGTCTTTCCGCTCTATCTGCAACCCGCCGCCGAATCGGTCCATTTCATCAGCTACTTCAACTTTCTTCTCGGCCGGCTGAAGGTGCATCCTTCGGAAGAGGAGTTGATCGAGCGTTTCGGCGCAATCGGCATCGGCCCGGATTTTTACTTTAACGCCGATAATTTCAGCGCGGATATTCGAGCCGCGATCGAAGCGGGGATTGCGTCCGCGATCAAGCAGATCGAGGCTTCCCGGGAGATTCTCGGGGAGAGAAAGAACGGATGGGTGCTCACCAGGAGAATTTTCGGGAACAGGGAGCGGATGCAGGGGCTCTATCTCGTCCGCGCCGGAGCTGCGCGTATGGGGTTGTACGGGAACGACCTCGAAGAGGCCTACTATCCTACCGGCAATCTCGATGCGGACGGCGAGCTGTTCGACGCCTCGAAACACTCGTATGTTCTCCGGTTCGAGAAGGATGAGATTCCACCCGTCGATGCGTTCTGGTCCATCACCATGTACAATCTTCCCGAGCAGCTGATGGTGGAAAACCCGATCAACCGGTACTCCATCGGCGACCGGACGGAGGGGCTGCTGTTCGGTGAGGATGGCTCCCTGGAGCTCTACTTCAGCAAGGCTTCGCCGGGCGGGGAGAGGGAGCGGAACTGGCTTCCGGCGCCGGACGGCCCCTTCTCTCTGACGCTCCGGATGTACCTGCCTCATAAACACGCTCTCGACCCGCTGTATGCGCCGCCGGTGATCCGAAAGGCGGAGTGACGGCGCGGAACAAGGTTTATGACAAAAAAAGAGCGGAGTTCCGGGATTTTTCCGGGACTCCGCTCTTTTTTTCGCAGAAGGTTTACTGCTCTCCGGCGGGCAAAGCTTTCGTCAGTTCCGGAATGAACGAGACGGAGACTGCTTCTCCCTCTCCGAAGACGCGCCGGGCATCGGGGTTGTCCACCTGCACGAGAATCTCTCCCATCTCGGTGGCGACGAACGACTCGATGCTGTGACCGAGATAGACGTTGGTGGTCACCCGTCCGTCGAGGATGCCCTCGCCCGGAGGCAGCAGCGTCAAGGACTCGGGGCGGCACATGACAAGGGCGCTCCGCGCGCCTTTCAGCTCTTCCGAGAAGCGCGGAAGACGGAATGTCTTTCCCCTGACGTCGACCGTGCAGACTTCGTCGATGCCCCGCACCTCCGCGGGGAAGAAGGCCACCTTGCCGATGAACCCCGCGACGAAGGCGTCCACCGGATCGCGGTAGACCTGATGCGGTGTGCCGATCTGCACGATCTTCCCCTTGTTCATGACGATGATCCTGTCGGAGAGGCTCATCGCCTCCACCCGGTCGTGGGTGACGTAGGCGGCGGTGATCCCGAGCGACTTCTGGATGCGGCGGATCTCCACGCGCATCTGTTCGCGGAGCAGCGCGTCGAGATTGGAGAGCGGCTCGTCGAGCAGCAGGACGGCGGGCTCCACGATGAGGGAGCGCGCAAGGGCCACGCGCTGCTGCTGCCCTCCGGAAAGGCGGGACGGGGGGCGCTTGGCGAGCGCGTCGAGCCCCACCATGCCGAGGAAGCGCATGACCTTTTCGGAAATGTCTTTCTCGGGCATCTTTCGCAGGCGCAGACCGTAGGCCACGTTGTCGAAGACGTTCATGTGCGGGAAGAGTCCGTAGCTCTGGAAGACCATCGCCGTATCCCGTTTGTTGGGAGGAAGGAAGGTGA
>Ga0334888_1001193_pt1 | contig 35364 bp, 32 predicted proteins | sample GraSluR1_MG_FD_207227 | JGI IMG/M metagenome (GOLD analysis project Ga0334888, IMG submission 207227) | Sludge microbial communities from methane-producing bioreactor in Wageningen University, Netherlands - Granular Sludge_3_08-R1 | ecosystem: Engineered > Bioreactor > Anaerobic > Unclassified ...
AGGGGGATGAAGAGGCCCTGCAGAAGAGCCACAACCCCTTCCATCTCGCCCAATATGCAGCCCTGCAGGCATGGAAACACCGAAGGCAGGATGCCCGGAAGCTCATGTACATGAAAACCATGCTCGATATTCTGGACGAACGTGGATGGAGCCACGAGGAGAAGGCGGGGCTCCTCTGGTTTATCGAAGGCATCATGCATATCAACGACGGCCATCTTTGGGAAGAGTGGGAGCACGAGTTGGATCACCGAAAGGAGGAGACCTCCATGTATATCAGCCTGATGGAACGAAAAGGTGTGGAGAAAGGTGTAAAGAAGGGCGTAGAGAAGGGTATGAAAAAGAAAGAACTCCATATGGCCCGGAGAATGCTCCAGGCAGGTGAGTCCGAAGCAAAGATCCTTTTCTACACCGAGATCACCCCGGAGGAGCTTGAGGAGCTTCGGAGAGAGAACGGTTAGTGCGTCATTGGGTGAAATTGGCCCAGTGAGAGTAGCAGGTGCGGTAAACCCAGCAGGGACAATAGGAGCAGTAGGAGAAGTGGTTAGCATAGTCAGAGAGCACCAGAACTCGGGAACGTCATATTTCCTGGTTCTGGTGCTCTCTGTGCTCTGAAGTTCTGCATGCTTTGGAGTTTCGATTCCGGGATTCCTTCAGCCAGGCACGAGACAAGCCAAACTAAGCCCGAGCCAAGCCCGGGGGCTCTGAAGCAGCCAGGAAATCAGTGGGCGGCCTTTTGCGTGTGCTTTATCGCTATTGTAATGTTTTGGTTTGGGGTGTCAATATGAAACATCCCCCTGCTAGAGCTTCCGCCGCCGCAGGGGGATGTTTATCGTTTACTTTCCGGATTCCCCAGGGACCACCTGACCTGTTACGGTAATAAAGAAGACCCGCTTTTTCTCTTCTCCCCAAAAAAAGATCACCGGGGAGAAGCTGCCGTCGGGATAGGCGTAACAGGCATCTTCCTTCAGCCCCCATGTTCCGGGGGTTTTCCAGGGAAGGGGGCGGGGCTCCCAGAGGGCCCCCGTGGAGATCTCCAGCACCAAGGCTCCCTCCTTCGTTCGAATCCGGTGTGTGGCAAGATTTTTACGGGCCTCCCCCTGGGCATGGAGCAGGGCTTTCTGGAGAACTCCCTCCGGAGGAGGGGTAAAGAACTGAATCCGAGAGATCCCCAGTGTGGCAAGGAGCCCCAGCAGGGCCACCACGAGCACAAGCTCCACGAGCGTAAACCCTCGGCGGGAGGTGAAAATGTGCAGAGTGCTACTCCTGCCAGCTTACGATATCGGCGTTTTTCCCCTCTCCCCCTTCACGGCCATCGGCACCGTAGGAGAAGAGGTCGAAGTCGCCGTTTTCACCGGGGGAGCGGTATCCGTAGGGACGTCCCCAGGGATCTACCGGCATTTTTCGAATGTACCCCCCTGCACGGTAGTTGGTGGGTTCCGGGGTGGAGGCGGGCTTTGTGATAAGGGCTTCCAGCCCCTGCTCGGTGGTGGGATAGAAACCGTTATCCAGGTAGTAGAGATCGAGGGTCTGTTCAAGCTCCCGAATCTGCACGGCTGCGGCGGTACGCCGGGCCTGGTCGCTCTGCCCCATGATGCGGGGCATGACAAGGGCGGCGAGAAGGCCGATGATGACGACCACCACCATGATTTCGACAAGGGTGAAACCTCGGCGTTTCGGGTTGCCGGCATGGCTGCGACAATTCCTTCGGTTGTTCATACAGTACATAGATACTCTTCCTCCTTATGGGCGTTATATACCGTGTACACAGGTGAGCGCACGGCTTTCGTGTCACATTATAGTACAAAATAAAGGAGAGATGGTACGTAAAAGGCGCACATCCGCAGCTACGGCGGGGATTGAGCCCCTTTTACACGCCACCTGCCTCCTTAAATTTCTTAATTTTTAGATTTGTTCGAGCCTCGAAATTACCAGCCGTAAAGGATGAAGGGAGCCCAGAAGGCGGGGTGTTCGTAGCTCGTGCGGAGCCAGATCTTGGCCTTTCGCAGGGCCTCAGCCTTGGGGAACCCCTCTTTCCAGTAGGAGTAAAAAACGAGAAAGAAATCCCGGGTAGATTCATCGTAGACGCTCCAGAGACTTGCTATCAGTGAAGGGGTTCCTGCAGCAAGAAAGGAGCGCACCAGCCCGAGAAGCCCCTCCTGAGAGCTAAGCTGGCCAAGGGCGGTTTCACAGGCGCTCAAAACCACGCACTCCCCCTGAAAGGGGATGGAGAGGATTTCCCATGCCTGAAGGGAGCCGTCGTTCTCTTCGTCCGGGGCAAAGAGGATTTCGCTTTTCAGCGGAGCTGCCGCATCCGCCCGGGCGTGGGTGGCCCAGTGGAGAAGCTCCCAAGAGGGGGCCTCCTGCTTTACGGCGCTCTCTGTGGCTTTCTGGCCGGTAAGTACCAGCGATTTTACAAAGAACTGCCCCATGAGCCGGGCCTCCTCCTCTGCAGCGGGGAGAGGAGGGAGCGAGGGATCCGGATAGAGAGGGTTCCCCACAAGAAAGGCGGATTGGGGAAAGGCTCCCTCTCCCTTCCGCGCCTCAAGAAGCTCCAGGGAGGTGAGCAGGGAGGGGGCATAGGAAAAGAGATACTCCTCCACAAGATAACGCTCTCCCTTGAGAAGGACCTCCAGAGGGAGGTAGCCCAGGGCTCCGTGGGGGATCACCACCATCTGCCCCGAAGAGGATAGAAAGGGTTCCAGTGGCTGCACCAGAAGGGCATACAGATCCCGAAGCTCCTCCTCGGGAAGGGGATTCCCCGCTTCGGAGATCTGGGGGAGAAGGGAGGCTATGCAGCTCCGAAGGCTCTGGGATCTCCCCTCCAGAGGTACCCAGCGAAGAGCCTCGCGGCTCACCAAAAGTGCTCCCCCTCTACTGGGGGAGAAATAGTAATGGAGAAAGGTGCATGCTGGGGGGATTTTCTCCCGAATCTGGAGAAAATCCGGAAAAGAGGGCTCCGCAAGAGCCTGCACCCGGGGAGATGCCTGGTAGAGTTCTTCTTCCAGAAGCATGGCCTTCTGCTGGTTTTTCCTGAAGGCCTCTTCCAGAGATTTTCTCTCGGGGCTTTCCGGGGGGAGCCCCAGCTCTCCGAGATAGCCCTCCCGCTTCTGCAGGAGCCCCCGCTCAATCTGCAAGGACTCCAGAGCCCGGAGCAACTCATCCTCCCGAGGATGAAGTTGAATCTCCCCGGCGGTCATGAGATCCAGAAAGGAGCGGGCTTTGAGACGTTCCAAAACTTCCAGAGCCCCCGGAAGATCTTCCAGATCCAGAAGGGTTTCGAAGAGAAGCTCGTACACCGGGGCAGCATAATCCAGATAGGTTACCCGGCGATCCAGGAAGGCGTACCCACGACGCTCCTCTTCCAGAAGCTCCGCCGCCTCTTCCAAGGCTTGCCGTGCCTGGGGAAACCGGCGTTCCAGAAGATAACAGCGTCCGAGACCTTCCAGAGCCCCGAGCTGAAGCTCCCGGGAGCCGAGAATCCGGGCCTCTTGGAGAAGTTTTTCGAACACCCGGCGCCCTCGGGCGGGGTTCTTTTCGAGAAGCCGCAACCTTCCCTCCTGCAAAAGAACGTGGGGCACCCCTCCCGAGTCTTCCAGAGAGGCGTAGATACGCATGGCTTCCCCCAGAGCTTCCCGGGCCTGCCGGGGCTCCTTAAGAAGTATGAGAAGGCTTGCAAGCTGCAGCACCACCGTTGCAGCATCCCGCTCGTTTCCCCACTCATGAAACCCCGCCAAGGCTTCGGAGAAGAGCCCCGCCGCTTCAGGGTAGCTCCCCTGCTTTTTGGCAAGAATCCCCAGGTTGAGGGCGATCCCCGGTAGCGACTCTTCGTCTCCACCCTCCAGGGCAATCTTCCGGGCCTCCAACCAGGAGGTCCGGGCCTTCTCGAAATCCCCCGCTCCCAGGGCGGCGGAGCCGAGATTGATCCACAATCCCACATCCCGGGGGAATTCCGGCCGCCGCTCAAGCCGCCGGGCCTTTTCGAGAATCTCCTCGGCCCGGGAGAAGCTGCCGATATCCAGGTAGAGAGCCCCCAGGTTGTTGCATATCCAGAGAAGAGGGGCCCCCAGCTCCAGACGTTCCGCCTCTTCCAGAGCCCGGAGAAGCAGCGTCTCCGCCTCCGCATGATCACCCCGGTAACGCACGAGAATCTCCGCATATTCCAGAGATACCACGCACTCCAGCCAGGAGGAGCTGTTCTTTCGCGCAAAGTCCAGAGCGAGGGCATACTCCTCCAGAGCTGACGCCCCAGAGCCCTCCAACCAGGCACAGCGGGCGGCGTGCTTGAGGGCCAAACCGGGAATTTCCGGGTTTTTCAGATGTTGCGATATGTCGAAGCACTCTTTCCATAGCTTTCGGGCCTCGGAGCAGTTTCGGGCTTCAAAGGCCCGGATACCCCGGTGCAGAAGGATCAGGGAGAGAGCATAGGAATCTTGGGAAAGGGTCTGGAAGGCTTCAAGCTCCTCTTCCAGAACAAGGCGCTCCTCTTCCAGCCCCAGAGCGTGAGCACTCCGGAGAAGGATCTCTAAGGAGAGAAGAACCCCCCGGGGAGAGCCTGTATTTTCGAAGATCTCCCGGGCCTGCAACCCCCTTCGAAGGGCCTCCCGGTCGAATCCCCTTCGGGAGGCCACCTGCCCCTGAAGAAGCTCCCGGTACCCTCCGGCGAGAATCATGGCGGCGGGGGATACCGTGGCGGCGAGGGAGAGATCCCTGGCTCTGCTGAGGGTTTTCTCATACTCCCCCCGCAGAAAGAGATCCTCCCCCGCCGTAAAGGCCTCCTCCACCCGCTCCAGGGCGCTTTCGGAAAGCCTTTGAAAGAGGTGCTGCTCCCCCTCTCCCCATGAGGGAGCGGAGAAGGAGGGAGAGAGCAGGGACATCCCCAGAAGAAACCCCAAAAGAAAAGGTCGAAAGAGCATCGGAAGAAATCTCGAAGAGCCCTCGGGGCATCTCGGATTTTTCCGGAAAAGATCCATAAGGCCCTCCTACTGTCCCAGGGGAGACTGCAACGCCTGGGACAGCCCCTGCTCGCCCCCTGCCGCTCCCAGACCGAACCGGGCAATGCCAAGAGATTTTTCGTAGGAGGCTATCATGCGGTTAAAGTACTCCTGTACCACCTGGGAGAACTGTCCTTCCGGAGCAAGGCAGAGCACAGCCGCCCCAGCTCCGAAGAGAGATCCCGGCACGGAAACCGCATAGGTCATGAGCATCCCCCTCACGGGGAGAGATCCCCCGAGATATCCCGAGAGGATAACACGCCCCTTGGTTACCATCATCCCCGACTGGGCCGCCGTGGGATCCTCGTTGAACTCCTGCTGCAGTATCTGGAGATGGGGTATGGATTGTTGGAGCACCGAAAGAAGCTGCCCCGCCAGGTCTGGAGCGACCATGAACTGCCCGATGATGCCGGGAAGCAACGTGCAGGAGATTCCTCCTCCTCGGGGATCGGAAAACTCCACCATCCGGTTGTACACGTCCAGATTCGCCTGCCAGGAGGAGGGATATTCGATGGATCCCGTGACGGTGCGGTCGTATCCGAAAGCCTGCGCAAGGTTGTACTGTTTCCACGAAGTTAGGGGAACCCCCTGAGAACCACCGGGCTGGGCCGCCGGAAGAAGCGGATTTGAAGGCATTCCTCCAGGCTGATGGAGAGGTTGGTTCTGAGGCTGCTGAACTCCCGTATTGCCAAAGCCGGACAGCCCCCCGGAAGTTGCGGAAGGCTCTTCGGAAAACGCGGGAAGCCCCCCCGAAGCGGTTGCGGAGGGCTCCCCGGAGCTTCCTCCAAAGGAGGGAAGCCCGGATCGTCGAGAAAGCCTCTGGAGAGAGCCCTGAGAAGAATCGGCACCCCGGAAGAGAGCCCCCGAGGGATGGAGAGGATTCTCCAAAAGTTCTCCGAGAAAAAGAGTCTCCCCCGTAGCGAGGGATATCTGAAGAGGGGGAACAATCTCCTCCGCTCCCGTCAGAAGGGGGAGAGCGGCCCCTAGAAGAAATCCCAGGGTCACCAGGCGAAAAAGTTCCTTTTTCCACCTCTTCTGCCTCTGCTGCATTGTTTGTAGTTCCATGGCTGTCACCTCCCAAAGAATTTTAAAACCAGAAAAGGGTACGGGAAAATAATACACCAAAAAAGGAGATTTTCCTCGGGGAAAACCTCCTTTTTTGCAACAATCATGTCACCGGGATGCTACGAAATATCCGCCCCCTCTTCCATCTGCTCCCCCCTATCGCCCGAGCGAAACAGATTCGAGGAAGGGGAGCATCCACCCCGCCGCCCTCTGATAGTTGTCCCTGGGGAGCGTGAGGATCATCAGCAGCGATGCCTGAGGGTAGCGGGCCGCCAGAGTGGCGTAGGGCACGGATGTTTGAGGGTGCGACGAGGCGTAGAGCGCCACCTGCCCCGAGGTTCCCCGGGCCTGGATGAGCGATTCTCCCTGAAAAGCCTTCCCCTGCACAAGCTGCGCTACCAGACTCTCCACCTCCTGAGGAGATGCCAGATTGAGAAGCACCAGATCGGCTCCATCCGCAAGGGTATAACGCCTCCCCTGAGGGAAGGTCTCCGTAAGGACGGCCCCCGAGGGGAGCGTTACTCGAAGCCCCTTGGAGAGATCTTCGTAGATCCCCGGATCCGGAGAGCCCCCAAAGGCTGGAAGCCCTCCGGTTCCCGGAAGGGGTTGCGATTGGGGTTGCTGCAGTTGCTGGGGTTGCGGCTGCATTTGCGGATATCCGGGCTGCCCGGGAGAGGATACGGGAATTTCCGGGCGAAGATTCAGGGTCCGCATAACCGCATCAAATTTTGGAGCCATGTAGGGGTAGCTCTGGTCGGCGGTGTCAAAGAGCACCACATACCCTCGCTGGGGACCTCCCATAAAGATGTAGGCCCGGCCGATGAGACGGGTGTAGGTTCCCGGAGCAAGGAAGAAGAACTCATGCACCTTCATAGGGACACCGTTAATGGTGGTCTCCCAGTTCTGCCCCACATTATAGCCCGCGAAGAGCTGGGGGGCCTGGCTCAGGATAATCTGGGCATAGCTCTGCAGTGTCACAGGAGCGTCGAAGTCTTCTTCGAAGACCATCATCTCCGCCATGTTCACCCCCTGCTGGATTAAGAGGTAGTATTGGGAGATGGAGGGGTCCAGAGGAGGGTTCGCGGTCCATTCTGGGCCGGGGAAGATTTCCAGCGTGAAGCGGGAGGGAGGGGCCGGGACAGGCTGGGGGGGAGCCAAAGCTCCAAGCCCCTGGGGCATGCCGGAAGATGCCTGAGGAGCTGCTCCGGGAGAGGAAGGCGCCCCCGGAACGGCGGAAGCAGGGGGTGCGGCCGGAGCGGGAAGAAGCTGAACCGGTGCCTGTACTGGGTGCTGTGCTGGGGTCTGCACTGCACCGTGAACCGGAGGCTGCACCGGAAGAGCGGCAGAGGCCGAAGGAGTCGGAGAGGGGGCGAGAGCTTCCTGCACCGGCACTATAGCCGCAGTCGAAGGGGCGGCCTTTTTGGAGGTAAGTTTATCAACAAAGTCGTCCTCCTCCGAAAGCTTGGGGATTGCCGAAGATGCCTGAGCGGGGGGTTCGGAGGTCGGAGGCTCCTCTTCGAAGGTGATCATCTCCATACATTCCAGAAAGTGCGGACGAAGCTCTGCAAAATGCTCCGGATAGGTAATGAACTGGAAGGAGTAGATCATATCTCCCTCTCGGGTGAGGAATTTCTCGGCCTCAAAGACTTCAGGCGCCTCTCCCTCTTCTCCGGGGGTCTCCCCCCGAAGGTGATGCACCACCCAGGAACGCCCCTGAAAAAGTTTCTCCTCCACCTCAAGGATGCTGACAGCTCCTTTATCAAGGGTGAGCTGTTCTTTGAGCGCTTTCTCAAAGGCTTCCGCTTCCTCTTCACTGGAATAGGAGAGACGAGAGACGAAGAGCATGGCCCGAACATCCCCGTCCTCTCCGGGGAGGGTAAAGCGGGCAAGCTGCCCCCCCTCGGGGATCTCCCAATCCCAACCGGGAAAATCCGGTATCAGGGGAACAGACGCCCCTGCGAGAGAAGCAATTCCGCATAAAATCGCAAAGATTCCCACCAGCAACGCAACACCTTTTCTCATGACACATCCCTCCCTGGGGAAAGAATAGTGGGAGAGCCGCATGGCCCCCCTCACAGAGCCCCACGAAGCAAACCCGATTTTTGAAAGAGCACTCCGTGAAAGATCTGACAGAATAATACGCCAAAAGGGCGGTTTCCCAAAGAGGGAAACCGCCCTTTTTTACACATGTTGCAAACCCTGCTGCTTTTACCGTGCCTTTCAGGATAGGCCCCTAGAGAACCACATTTTGCGGGGCCCTATCTTCCCAGGCGAGGATGTTCTCCACCACCATCTTCCCCCGGCTCGCCAGAGCCTCCTGGGTATAGAAACCCACGTGGGGGGCGAGAAGAACCCGAGGAGCCCGAAGAAGGGGGTGATTCGGGCTAATGGGGGGTTCCGTCTCGAAGACGTCGATCCCCGCAGCGCCGAGATGCCCCTCTTCCAGAGCCTTCGCGAGAGCTGACGAATCCACGACGGGCCCCCGGGCGGCGTTCACCAGCACCGATCCGGGCTGCATAAGGGCAAGTTCCCGCTCCCCGAGAAGCCCCCGGGTCTCTTCCGTGAGGGGGAGATGCACCGACACCACAAGGCTCTCCTGAAGAAGCTCCTTCAGAGGCAGATAGGTAATTCCCAGATCTAAAGCCAGGGGGTTCTCGCTTCGGCTGTATCCCAAAAGCGTGCAGCCAAAGGGGAGGAGCAGCTCCGCCAGCCGGAGGCCGATGGCGCCGGTGCCGAGAATGCCCACGGTCTTTCCTGTAAGTTCTCTTCCCAGAAGGCCCTGACGGGTGCGCCCCCGTTGCACCGCCTCGTGACATGCCGCAGCAAGGCGCAACGATCCCAGCATGAGCATCAGGGCCATCTCGGCGGTGGCTTCCGTGGCATATCCCGCAGCGTTACAGAGCCGAATGCTCTGCTCCTTACAGGCGTCAACCCCCACGTGATCCACCCCGGTGAAGGCCACCGAGAGCATCTTCAGATCCGGGAGCTGGCGTATAACCTCCCCCGGAAAGGGCATATTGGCGATAATCAGGGCCTGGGCTCCCTGAGCCCGCTTCAGAAGTTCTTCGGTATTTTTCGGGGGGGAATCCCAGCTCTGGACAGTATGCCCTCTCTTGCGGAGCGGTTCCAGAAGATTTTCGAGAGTTTCCGGGGCGACCCCCAGCGGTTCCATAAGGGCGATCTTCATGACGCCCTACCCTTCGTAGCTCTGGGGTTGCGTCTCTCCCCGAAGCACCCGCAGGCCCCCCTCGGCGAGGGCGCGCATCTCATCCTCTCCGGGGTAGACGAGCACCTTCCCCATCCAGTCGATGCGGCGACGGATACGCTGCACGAAGCTTTCACTGTAGGCAAGCCCCCCGGTGAGAACAAGAGCATCCATCTTCCCCTCCAGAGCTACCGCCCGGGAACCCATCTCCTTGGCCACCTGATAGGCCATGGCATCCACCACGAGTTCCGCAGCCGCATCCCCCTGGGCAATGCGTTTTTCCGCCTCCCGAAGGTCGTTCGTCCCCAGATGCGCCACCATCCCCCCCTGCCCTACGAGCTTCTTTCGAAGCTGTTCGTAGGTACAGATGCCGCTGAAGCAGAACTTGGCAAGCTCCCCCGAGGGAACAGACCCCGCCCGCTCAGGGGAGAAGGGGCCGTCTCCATCCAGGGCGTTATTTACATCCACCACGCGCCCCTTGCGATGCGCCCCCACAGAGATGCCTCCCCCCATATGGGCGATGACAAGATGGGCCTCTTCGTAAGCAATCCCCAGATCTCTGGCGGCCCGATACCCCACCGCCTTCTGGTTGAGAGCGTGAAAGATGGAGATGCGAGGGATCTCAGGGTGTCCCGAAAGGCGTGCTTCGGAAACCATCTCATCCACCACCACAGGATCCACGATAAAGGCGGGTTTTCCCTTGCCGAGACGCAGCGCCAGAGGAGCACCGAGATTGCTCGCATGAGCACCGTAGCGGCAGCTCCGCAGATCTTGCAGCATGGCCTCCCCCACGGCGTAGGTGCCTCCGGGGATCGGTTTGAGAAGCCCCCCCCGACCCACCACGCAATCCAGATCTTCCAGGGAGATCGTATGATCCCGAAGCACCTTAAGGATTTCCTCGTACCGAAAATCCTCCTGCTCCATAATGCCCTTAAACTGCTGGATCACCGAAGTATCATACCGCTGGGTGTCGGTAAAAATTTCTTCGTTATCCCGAAAAACCGCAATTTTGGTGCTGGTAGAGCCGGGATTAACCGCAAGAATGGTATGGGAATCCATGAGAATCCTCCTCGTTCGTGCTTTTTATCTCTCTAGTATGCCTCTTCAATGTATCTTCATGTCGCTCTTGTTGTCTTAAGGAAAAAAGGACCGCCCGAGGGCGGTCCAGGAAGTTATGAAAAGGAGTTACTTGCCCAGATGGGCTGCCAGAGCTACGGCGGAGGCTATGGAGTAGAGTTTGGTCTCGGCGGAGTCGGAACGGCTGGTGAGGATTACCGGAGCCTTGGCACCGAGGACGAGCCCTGCGGTTTTGGCCTTGGCAAAGTAAACCATGGATTTGGCGAGCATGTTTCCTGCGTCGATGTTGGGGACCAGAAGGATGTCTGCCTTCCCCGCCACTTCGCCGGTAATGCCCTTGTGTTTGGCGGACTCTTCGCTGATGGCGTTATCCAGCGCAAAGGGGCCGTCAAGTACACACCCCTTGATCTGCCCCCGGCGGTTCATCTGGGCGAGGGCCGCCGCCTCAAGGGTGGCGGGCATGTCGGGATTCACCACTTCAACCGCTGCCAACGCAGCTACCTTGGGGCAGGTCACCCCGAGGGCGTGGGCAAGCTGTACCGTGTTGTTCACGATCTTCACCTTATCGTTAAGATCCGGGTACATGTTAAAGGCGGGATCGCAGATAAAGAGAATCCGGTCGTCGATTTCGTGGAAGTAGGCGTGGGAGACCAGGGAGCCCGTGCGGAGCCCCACCTCTTTGTTAAGAAGCCCCCGCAGGAAGTTGGCGGTTTTGATCATCCCCTTCATGTAAATGTCCGCCTTGCCCTCCGAGACAAGCTTCACCGCGGTGAGCGCTGTGGCGGCCTCGCCACCCTGCTCGTCCACCACTTCGTAGTTGCTCAAATCTACTCCGATCTCATCTGCCACGGCCTTGAGCTTATCCGCATTGCCCACAAGAAAGGCATCGGCGATGCGGTTTTTCCGGGCGTGTTCAACCGCTTCGAGAACCTCTGCATCCTCCGCGAGGGCGACGCTGATCTTCCGGGGACCTACCTTCTGGGCGTATTCCAGCAACTGCGTAAGGGTACGAATCTGTTCCATTAACAAAAACCTCCTTGAGCTTGTGAAAGATACCGCTTGTTATGTACACCGCATACCACTATACAACCGGAGAGCGGAAAAAGCCAGCTAAAAACGAGCGTTCCGTGGCCGATGGATCATTCCAATCAAAAGTATACAAAGAGAGCCGACAAAAGGTCACCACGAGGGGGGCCTCTGCCGGGGGCGTTGTCTCTGGTTACTCCGAGAGGGCCGCCCCCAGGGCTATGGAAAGAAGCTTTGTTCTTGCGGAGTCGGTGCGGCTGGTGAGCACCAGAGGCTTTTTGGCTCCCAGGATGGTCCCCGCCCCTACCGCTGCGGCGTAGTGGAACATGGCCTTGGCGAAAAGGTTGCACGCTTCGATATTGGGAGCAAGAAGAATATCCGCATGCCCCGGCACCTCTCCGGTGATCCCCTTGTGTTTGGCAGATTCCGGGCTTACGGCGTTATCCAGCGCCAGGGGACCGTCCACCAGGCAACCTTTGATCTGCCCTCGGCGGTTCATCTGGGTGAGAGCCGCCGCATCGAGTGTGGCGGGCATATCCGGATTCACCACCTCCACCGCCGCCAGCACCGCCGCTTTCGGACAGGGATCCCCCAGCTTATGGTAGCACTCCACGGTGTTCTGCAGAATGCCAGCCTTGCCTTTGAGATCGGGATACATGTTGATCCCTCCGTCGGTAACGCCGAAGACACGCTTCATGCCGGGAACCTCCACGAAAAAGAGATGGCTGAGCATGGAGCTTCCCCGGAGGCCCCACTCTTTGTTGAGCACCGCTTTGAGGAGCACTGCGGTTTTGACCATCCCCTTCATGAGAAGATCCGCCTCCCCGGAGGAGACCAGGCGCACCGCCCTCTCCGCCGCTTCGGCATCGGAGGAGACGTGTTCGAGATGATAGGGGGCAAGATCTACCCCCACCATGGCGGCACAGGCTTCTATTTTGGCCTGATCTCCCACCAGAACCCCCTCAATAATCCCCCGGGTTCGGGCCTCCTCAAGGGCCACAAGCACATCATCGTCGTTGGCACAGACCAGGGCGAGCCGTTTAGGGGCTTTTCCCCGGCAGCGTTCAAGAAGAAATTCCAGCGATGCAAATCCCACGTTTATTCCTCCTCATTCCTCCTGATGGTTATTCAAAAGCTGTAGAAGAGCCCTACGGGAGCTGTCTGCACATTATTCCGCCTGTCCGATGTATTTTTTAGCCTTCTCTTCCCCCCGGAGTACCCGAAGGGCTCCCTCTGCGAGGGCCCGCATCTCATCCTCTCCGGGGTAGCGGAGCACCGGAGCGATCCACTGCACCTTTTCGATGATCCCCTGGCAGAACTCTTCGTCGTGGGCAATCCCCCCTGTAAGAAGGATGGCATCAATTTCCCCCTCCAGGGGAACCGCATAGGCACCGATATCCTTGGCCACCTGCCAGATCATGGCCTTGTAGACGGCGAGAGCCTCCGCATCGCCCTCGCCGATGCGCTGTTTTACCTGGCGGACATCGCTGGTGCCGAGATACCCCACAAGCCCCCCCTGGCTCACCAGGGATTTACGGACATCGGCGAGGGTGGCTCCCTCCCGGAAGCAGAGTTCCACCAATCCCCCTGCGGGAACGCCTCCGGCTCGCTCCGGGGAGAAGGGGCCCAGTTCGTTGGCGTTGTTTACATCGCACATACGGCCCTTGCGGTGAGCACAGACCGAGATGCCTCCACCCAGATGCACCACCACGAAGTTGCACGCCTCCAGAGGCTTTTCCAGATCCCTGGCGGCCCGGCGTACCGTGGCCTTGATGTTGAGGGCATGGGCGAGGGATCGCTTGGGAATCTCCGGCATGCCGGTGATCCGGGCCACGGAATCCATCTCATCCACCGCCACGGGATCCACGATGAAGGAGGGAATTTTTCGGGGCTCCGCAAGGGCGTGGGCCATAATACCCCCGAGGTTGGAGGCGTGCTCCCAGGGCTTTCCCCGCCGGAGATGCTCCAGAAGCAGATCCCCCACAGCGTAGGTGCCGCTTTCGATGGGATCGAGAATCCCTCCGCGACCCACCACACAGTGCAGATCATCCAGGCTGTACCCCCGCTCCCGAACCACCCGCTCTACCTCCCCCAGGCGGAAGGCAAACTGATCCGCCACGGTGGGGTAGGAAGCAAGCCCCTCCACGGGGTGCGAGAGATTTTCCCGCCAAAGCTCCTCTTCCCCCCGGAACCAGGCGATTTTGGTGCTGGTAGAGCCGGGGTTGATGGCAAGAATTGATTCCATGCCCACAGAATCCATGACCATATAAGAACCTCCTTTGCGTCTTTTGCATGCAATAAAAAAAGGGGCTTACGCCCCTGGGTTGGTACAGAAAGTATCGAAAGTATGGAGGGAATAGAAGGTGTGAAGCCTGTAGAGAAAGAGATCCTCTTTTCGAAGGCTAGGAAGGCCGGGGTATTCCCCATGGAAGATGCCGCTCTTCCAGATAACTTGCATGGCTCGTATGCTTTGCACAGCCTGTTCCACGGACACTCTCCTCCTTCACCGCTCCTTGGAGCAGGGACTTTCCCCTGGGAGTCTTCGTAAATCTTTTTTAAGATATTATTAAAAAACGCTGAAAAGTAGCACCTTGAAAAGATCTCCGCTTCTTTCATTATACCCAGGAACCCCGTAAAAAAGCAAAAGAAAAAAGAGGGGCTTTCAGGAAATTTTTCACGCATCTTCTCGAAAGATCCCGAAAGGCCCCGAAAGACATCAAAAGTTCTCAAAAAAATCGTAGATTCTGCGGGGTATATGCGGTATACTCCCCTGTGCGGAAGAGCGGGGCTCGCAGTCGCTCCTTTCGTTTCGGCTTCGTGCCGGTGCGAGGGGGGAGGAAAGTCCGGGCTCCATAGGGCAGGACGCTGGATAACGTCCAGGAGGCGCAAGCCTACGGAAAGTGCCACAGAGACATACCGCCCGAACCTCGGTTCGGGTAAGGGTGAAAAGGCGAGGTAAGAGCTCACCAGCCATGGGGCGACTCATGGGCTAGGCAAACCCCGTCCGGAGCAAGATCGAATAGGGGGGGATGAGGTGGCCCGCTGACCCCCGGGTACGGTCGCTTGAGGTGCGGTGTAAATCGCATCCCAGATAAATGACTGCGCACGACAGAACCCGGCTTACGCGCCGCTCTTTCGCATGTTTTGTCGTATTCTTGCCAAGGCACCCCCCTTTAAACAACATTTCAGAAGTTCTCCCCCTCCTCCATGCGATACGCCAGATAGAGCAGCACCCCCTGACGAAAATCCCGCAGATCGAGCCCTACAATTTCTCCCAGCTTTTCTAGCCTTAGAGAGAGCGTGTTCCTGTGGAGGTGCAGCTTTTTCGCCGCATCTCCGGGGCGGTGGGGGTAACGCCACCAGAGGAGAAAGGTCTCTCGCAGCTCTTCAGCATCCTTGCGTTCTTTCAGGGGGGCGAGGATGCGCAGGGCAAAGCTCTGTCGTCTTTTGAGGGGGATGCCCCCCAGAAGATCTTCCAGCAGAAGTTTGTGATATTCGAAGATCCCCGGCTTTCCCCGGGCGATTCGCAGAGCCCGAAGAGCCTCACGGCTGGAACGGGCGAGATCCCCTATCCCCCGCCCCGGGGTACCCACCCCCATAGAAAGAGCCATCCCCCGTTTTTCGCAGAGCTGCAGAAGGGAGCTACACTGCTGCAGAAGCCGGGCATATTCCAGATTTTCCTCCCGCTCCCCCCGAAAGGGTTTGAAGAGGAGGAGCCGCTCCTTACCGCAGAAGGCGGAGGGGGTGAAGGCGGGGGAGAAGAAGCGCTCCACCGAGGCTATGAGCTGATCCCGCAGGCTCTGGAAGGAAAATCCCCGCTCCCGAAGCAGCAGAGAGAGCCGCTCCTCCCCCGCCATCTCCCGAAGGGGAGAGATGATCTGGATTGCCAGGGCCACCCGGGTTCCCTCCAGGTCGAACCCCAGCTCTCGGGCTCGATAGAGAAGCACCTCTTCATCGTGCTCCTCGGGATCGAAGAAGGCCACCTCCTGCACCAGCTCCTCCACCGCCCGCTCCAGAAGGATGCGGGATTCCGCCAGGGTGGTTTCCCGAAGATAAAGCTCCGCCTGACGGCGCACCAGCTCCCCGAACTTGCCCACCTCCTCGGGAGGCCCCGCAATGGCGATGCTCCCCACCACCCGGCCCCCGTGCTCCATGGGAAGAGTGATTCCCGGATAGACCCCGGTCATCCCTGCGGCCTCCTCCGGAGTGGTGTGGAGGGGCTTTCGGGTACGCAACACCTTGAGGGAGGGAGTGTGCAACATCCCTACCCGAGAGGCTTCGCTGGAGGCCATGATGTTCCCCTCCCGATCGGTGATGAGCACATCGTAACCGATGATCTCCGAGGCATCCCGCACCACCTGTTCCGCCCACTGCTGGAGCATCCCCATATCCCCCCTCTTGCTTTATGCAACTGCCCAGTCTCAACCCCATTATATCCGAAGATCTCTGTTTCACTGCACAGTGCTTTTCCCTCTCTCCCCCTCTATACTGGATACAGCATCAAAGGTGGGGGGATTTTCTTCGCCCCGAAACCATATACCGAAACCATATATCTCTGTTCCGAACTGCTCTGCCACAGCATATGTGACACCATATTTTTTAAGGAAGGTGGTATTCCATGCGCCTGGAACTGCACAAGATCCCCATCGAGAACGTCTGCTGGGGGGAGCGCACCCATGTGAAGGACCGCACCCTAGTGATCGACCAAGAAAAAGCTCTTGGGGTGGTCTCCGGGGATCCCCGATTTGCCTCGGCATCCCTTGAGCTGGCGAGGCCCGGGGAATCCGTACGCATCATTCCCGTGAAGGATGCGGTGGAACCCCGCTGTAAACTCCAAGGGCCGGGGGAGGTCTTTCCCGGAGTTATCGGCCAGCCCCCCCGCACGGTGGGAGAGGGAAAGACCCTGGTGCTTGAAGGGGCTGCGGTGCTTACCTGTGGTTCCATCGTGGCCTTTCAGGAGGGGTTTGTGGATATGTCCGGCCCCGGAGCGGCGTACACCCCCTTTTCAGAAACCCAGAACGTGGTTCTCATGGTGGAGCCCCGAGAAGGGCTGGATCAGCACGACTACGAGGCGGCTCTTCGGGAGGCGGGGCTGAAGCTGGCGCTGCATCTGGCTCAGGAGTGTAAGGAGACCCCCGCGGAGAAGGTGGAGATCTTTGATCTTCCCTCGGTGGGGGAGGTGCAAAAGGCCCATCCGGAGCTTCCGGGGATTGTCTACGTCTTCATGTGCATCACCCAGGGGCTGCTCCACGACACCTATCTCTATGGCTCCGACGTAAAACAGACCCTCCCCGCCCTGGTACATCCCAACGAGATTATGGACGGGGCGCTCATTTCGGGAAACTGCGTCTCCGCCTGCGATAAGAACACCACCTGGCATCACGTGAATAATCCCGTGGTGGCGGAACTCTACCGGCGGCATGGAGTGGACTTGAACTTTCTGGGGGTGATCGTAACCCCGGAATCCACCACCCTGGCAGGGAAAGAGCGGGCCACCTGGTACAACGCCAAGCTCGCCGCCCAGTTGGGAGCCCAGGGGGCGGTGGTCTCCGAAGAGGGATACGGCAACCCGGATACGGATCTCTGCATGAACGCCAAGAAGCTCGAAGATCTGGGAATCCGCACCGTGGTAATCTCCGATGAGGCTGCAGGAACCGATGGCAAGAGCCAGGGGCTAGCGGACGCCACTCCCGAGATGACCGCCTTTATCTCCACGGGGAACGTGAACGAGATGATCGAGGTTCCCCCCATGGAGCGGGTGCTGGGACACCCCGAAGCCATCGCTCATCTTTCGGGGGGGGCGGATGAAAGCCTTCGGGAGGACGGTTCCATGTACGTGGAGCTGCAGTCCGTCATCGGCTCCACCAACGAGCTGGGATTCAGCCGCATCGGCTGCAGATGGATTTAGGGGAGGAGGAAGCATTATGGCATATCGCGTGGTCTGCTACATCAATCAATTTTTTGCCGGCATGGGAGGGGAAGATACCGCCCACGTTCCTCCGGAGTTCCGCCCCGAGGCAGTGGGGCCTGCGGCGCAGCTGGATCAGCTTTTCGGGGATGAGGCCACCGTGGTGGGTACCGTCATCTGCGGGGATAGCTACTATGGTGAGCACCTTGAAGAGGCCCAAAAGGCCTGTCTGGAGCTGATCGCAAAAGAGAAACCAGATCTTGTGATCGCAGGACCCGCCTTCAATGCGGGGCGCTACGGGGTGGCCTGCGGGGATATCGCTGCGGGGGTAACGGAAGAGCTGGGGATTCCCGCCATCACGGGGATGTTCGAAGAGAACCCCGGAGTGGAGATGTATCGGGAGAAGTGCTACATCCTCAAGGCGGCGGATAGCGCCCGGGGGATGCGTAAAAGCCTCCCCCTTATGGCAGCCTTCGCCCTGAAGCTTCTCAAAAAAGAGCCCCTGGGAACCGCGGAGGAGGAGAACTATTTCTCCCGAGGGATCCGGAAGAACTTTTTCCATGCGGAAAACGGCGCAGTTCGGGGCATCCGGATGCTGCTCCAGAAGATAGGGAGAGAACCCTTTACCACGGAGTACGAGATGCCCGTGTTCAACAAGATTCCTCCCGCTCCTCCGGTGAAGGATCTTTCCAAGGCCACCATCGCCCTCTGCACCTCCGGGGGGATCGTCCCCTTCGGGAATCCCGATAAGATCCGGGTATCCTCCGCGGAGAGCTACGGAGTCTACGACATCAGCGAGCTGGATAATCTGAACGCCTCAAACTACGAGTCCATTCACGGAGGCTATGACCGGGTCTGGGCAAACGAGGATCCCGACGTGGTGCTCCCCCTGGATGTGATGCGGGAGATGGAGAAAGAGGGGGTTTTCGGCAAGCTCTACCCCAAGGTCTTCTGCACCACCGGTACGGGCACCGCTGTGGCTCATGCGGAGCGCTTCGGCCAGGAGATCGGCCAGCAGTTGAAGGAAGCGGGAGTAGATGCGGCGATCCTCACCGCCACCTGAGGAACCTGTACTCGATGCGGTGCATCGATGGTACGGGAGATTGAACGGGTGGCAGGGATTCCGGTGGTTGAAATCGCCACCATCGTCCCCATCATGCTCACCGTGGGCGCCAACCGGATCGTTCCGGGGGTGGCCATACCGCACCCCACGGGGGATCCCGCCAAGGGACCCGAGGAGGATAAGCGGGTTCGCCGGGAGCTTCTGGAACGGGCCTTCAAGGCCCTCACCACGGAGATTTCGGAACAGACGATCTTTGCGAACTAAAGAGATGAAAGGCTAGCCAGCCATCTAAAGGCAGGGGGGAAAACAAGCAGTTTTGCACGTAATGTGTTCTGAGATATTTCATGGGAGCCTCCGCTCATGTGTCCCCTCTGCTCCGGTGTGGTCGAACCGCTCCCTTGCTTTGCTGCTCCGGCCCGTCGCCCCAGACGTGCCATCCTTGGCACGACTGGGGCTTGTCGGCACGTCCTGTGCCGACACCGGGCCTCCACGACGCAAAGCTGTGCTCGCCGACCACAATGTCGCTGCCGGGAACACATAAGCTCCGGCTCTCGCGGCTCTTTCAGGATAATAATATAAGTGGGAATGAGCCACTAGCTAAAGGCAGGGAGAAAAACGAGCAGGGGTGGGCTTCGATGCCCTCCCCTGTTTTCTACCCCCGATTCCAGGTTTTTTCATTTTCATACTGGAGGTGACGGAACACCATGCTTCTTCTTACAAATAATCCCAAAGTACAGGAACGTTATGACTGGGCAAAGTACATCGACGGCTCTCCCCTCAAGGTATTCAATCGGGCGGAAGATCTGGTCCTTCAGGGATACGTTCTTTACACCCATCCGCTTCCCGCAAATCAGCGGCTCTGCGGCAGCCCCTACCGGAGCCTTCTGCTGGAAGATCCCTCGGGAAAGGGGGTACATACTGCAAGCCTCATGATGCTCACCCGGGCGAAGGACCTCTTTGCCCGAGCGGTTCCCCTGGATCGGGTAGCCTCCGCCCGGGAGGATCTCGCCTTTATGGACTACGAGTTCATCCATCAGGAGGTGCAACAGCTCCCCCAGGAGAAGCGGGGAGCTTAAAGGGACAAACCCCCAAGAAACCCCTTACCGCGACACCGGATGGGCAATCTCTGCAAAGAGATCCCAGAAGCTTTCCTGTTGCCGGGGTTGACCCTCCAGGGCCTCTTCGCTGATCACCCAGATGTCGCAGGGCATGCCGGGTTCCGCCAGGGCGTTGCCGTAGTTTTTCAAGACGGCGGCAGCGTTGCGGGCCTCTTCTTCCGTACGAGCCACCCAGAAGAACCAGCTTACGGAGTTCTGCTCTTCCGGATCCATGTCGTAGGAGTAGGGCATGTAGAGCCGTCGCTGACCGAGCATGAAGAGATACCACTTTCCTAGAGTTTCCAGCATCTCCGGTATGGGGTTCTCCCCCTCTCCCCCTTCGGGGAGAAAGGCGCAGAAGAGGCGGTCCGCACAGAAGAGCCCCAGAGTATCGTTTTTCGGGGCGGGGTAGCTCATGTACTCCGTGAAGTCGCAGTAGTGTAGCATGAGAAGATCCAGCTCCCAGGAACCTTCACGCTCCCCCTGAGAACTTCGCCACTGGGCAAAATCCTCCATGTTCCGAGGGGGGGTATCCACTCTGCCGGGGGGGTATTTTTCCCTAAAGGCCCGCACGAAGGGGTGCTCCTGGAAACTCCAGAGCAGATTCTTTTGCTCAAGGGTAACTATCTCCGCCCCCGAAAGATCCCCCACCAGGGGAAGCTTTTTTCCCGGAAGAGCTTTTTTGAGCCCCCACCGGCCGAGAAAGGCCCCATCCAGAAGCCGCACCAGCCGATTGCGCCGCAGCGCCCGGGCCGGATCCGAAACGTCCCCGGCGGGTTCCGCCTCGTACCAGGATGCGGCGGCCTCCTCTCGAAAGCGCTTCCTCCCCGCCTCGGTAAGCTGGCAGATGCCATCCTTCGAAGCCACAAGGCCAGACTCCTCAAGAAAGGCAAGGTCCTCAACGCTCTCCCCTGCCCGTTCCACGGTGTCCTTATCCCAGCAGGGGTATTCCTCCGTAAAGAGTAGCAGCAGATCCATTCCCCGGATATTATTACTCATGACACATCCTCCTTTCTTAAAACGCTACTTGAAAAAAAGGCCGGAGAAGGGGTTCTCTCCGGCCTTAAGACTGCGCAAAAAAACAAAAAACTAATCGTAGAAAATTCTCCCCTCCCGGGCATTTTCGGGGTTGTGGAAGTAGGGGCCCAGGCCTCCCTGAACCATGGTGGCATAATCCGGGACATTCTCCAGCACCAGGGCCTTGGAGGGGTCCATCTGGGCAAGCACCTGGAGCATGGTCATAAAGGTGGTGACGTGCCGCCCCACCCGGATTTCGATGGGCCACCCCGTTTCGTCTATAGGGGCGTAGAGTAGCTTATGCTCCCCCGCCTTCATGACAAAGCGATCCCTGCCGGACATGAGAAGCTCTTCGTCCGTAATTCCCCGGATACGGTCCAGCATGGGCTCCGCCACCTCCGCCAGAAGGGACATGGCCTGACTGTGATCCCCGATCTCCCGGTGCGAAAGTCCGTGAAGCATCTTGGGAGAGAACTCCATGCCGATGGGCACAGGGAAAGTGGAGGCGGTGAGCATCATGGAGGTCATGGCCCCCACGGCCTGGGCTTTTTCATGCACCACGATGGTATTCTCCACGGGGTACTCCAGCTCTGCCTCGTGGTAATCCAGCACCAGATCCACCTTTTCTTTTCGGATGAGTTCCATCATGGCGTAGGTGGTGCGCTCTACGATAAGCCCATCTTCCCGGCCGGGCCAGGCCCGGTTGAGATTGCGGATATCCATGTAGGCCAGATTCTGGCCGCTGGGATAGTGGATGTACACCTCGGGATCGGGCCAGGAGTCCAGAGGGGAGGCACAGCGATCCCCCATGCGCCAGGTTCGCTTTCCCCAGGGGGTTTCGATGGAGTAGAACCGGGGGTAGGCCTCTCCCATGCGGGTTCCCAGGGAGGCACTGGTATTGGCCCGGTTGATCACCAGAAGCCGCCCCGCCCGGGGAACCGCGTTTTCCACAAAAAGCAGGGTGCTGAGGTTCGCCGCAGGCTCTTCGGGGTGAGAGCCTCCGATGAGCAGGGCGGTAGCTCCGGGCTCACCGCTATCCAGGATATAGACGTTACAGTCGTTCACCGTGCCCTTTACCGCAGGACTGTACTCGCTGAGCTTGCGGACCGCCGTCACCCCTGGGCCGAGCACCACGGGCTCCTGGTAGATTCGCTGCTGGTAGAACTGCCACCCCGCCAAGGCTCCGCAGAGGGCGGCTCCGAGAAAGGCAAGAATTTTAACGTTTTTCAGAGATAGTTTCATCATCCACCCCCTACTTGATCCGTAGAACCCGGAGGGCAAAGGGGATCATGATCAGACAGTAGAGCACCGCCTCCTGGGGATCCTTGGTCTTGAGGAAATTACGAAACACCATGGCAAGGAAGAAGAGGCTGATGCCGTAGTAGAGAAGAGAGATCGTGGAATTGATGAGTATCATCATCTACACCCCCAGGAAGGACAACTCTTTGCTGTACACCAAAAAGAGGGTACAGAGAACCGCCACGAAGAGCAGCGGCACCAGAGCGGTACGGACAAATTCACCGTAGTACTTACCCTGGTAGTGCAGCTCCATCACCGTGGCTCTTCCCACCACCGCCGTGGGAGGAAGGCAATCCCCCAGGGGCCAAAGAACCCCCATGGCGGCGAGGCAGATCACGGGGTTAAGCCCCTTCATATTGAAGAGCATGATGAGGGGGACCCCCAGAAGCGGAGCCACCGCATACTGGAGCATCCCCTCCGAGACGGGGAGAATGAGCCAGAGGGTTCCGAAGAGCACCGAGAGAGGAAGAATCACCACTCCCAGGGAGATGAGCCCCCGGGCACCGCTGAGGGCCATAACCTGGATGAGAGCCCCCACCACCACCATGATCCCCACCAGGGGAAGCAGATCCTTCACGGTCTTGCCGGCAATATCGAAGATGGGGAGCCTTGTAGGGCTCACCGCAAGCGTGACAGCCGCGGAAATCATGAAGATGAGGGGAAGCCCCACCACGGGAAAGGCATGAGGAATAAAACGCCCCGCCAGAACGATGGCTACCAGCACTGCAAAGGGGAGGAGCACCCGGAACCAGTTCCATCCCGGAGGCACCGGCGGAAGCTCCGCCAGGGCTTTTTCCGTATCCACCGCACCGCTTTTCCGGGCAAGGTAGAAGGTGGCGAAAAAGGCCCCCGCCAAGGAGAGCACCAGCAGGGGTTTGGCAAAACCCACGTAGGGCATGTTGGCCCCTGCAGCGGCCATCATGGCCCAGAGATTGATGGGAGGGGCTGCGGCACTCATACAGGCCAGCACGTAGATAAGGGCCACCCGGCGGGTTTCGGAGATCCCCATGGCGGCGAAAACCGCCCCCACCAGCCCCCCCACGGTAAGCACCGTGGTGGCTCCCGAGCCGGTGATAGCTCCGGGAACGAGCATGAGCACCGTAAGAAAGGCAAGGCAGAGCCCCCGCCTGCGGGAAAATCGGGTTACGATCTCCCGCACGATGAAGGCCACTCCCCCCGCCTCCTTGAGAAGGGCCATGAAGAAGGTGGCGGTCATAAAGATGAGACAGACATCAAAGTAGGTAAACATCCCCTCCACCAGATGGCGGACGGGGAAGATCGATATGGGAGAACGAGGATCCACCCCCATGGGAATCAGAGCATGAGCCACCGCTCCCACCAAAGTAGCCGCCATCATGGAGAGTTCCGTACTCAACCGGAACTTTCGGGCGGCCAGAAAGGCGAGGACGATAGCTGCCAGCACCAGGCCGGCATGCGTGTACATGGTCATATGAATAACAACCCTTCGTGTTCGATTCTCCTGCTTCCAATTCTATTCTATGGCTTTGTTCCCGCCAGCCCCTGGCCGATGCCGAGGGCATCCTTCACGATAAGAATGGGAAGATCCTTATCCTTGGCATATCCCGAGAAAAGCCCGTCGGAATTGCTCCCCTCCACTACGAGGATCATGTCCGAATGAGGGACGATACCCTCGATGGAGTCCTGATCCGCCTGATCCGCTCTCCGGGCCATCCCTTCGATATGGGCACCGATAACAAGCATCCCCTTCTCCCGAGCCGCCTCCATCAGGGCGGTGCAGCGCTCAATCTCTTTTTTCACGTCCGTTCCCGCGGCACCCATCCCCTTCATGCTGGTGCCGGTGGTGATAATGAGGGTTTTATACTCTTTCCCCTCCAGATCCGCCGCAGTAAGGTCGTTGTTATGCTCCGCGGTAAAGCCCGCCGCCATGGCGGACATCTTTACCATCACCGCCCCAGGGCTCTGGCCGCAGGTGGTGACCATAAGGGGACCCTCCACTACGGGGATTTCGGCTCCAAAGCCCATTCCGGCAAGGGCGGAACACCCTACTATAATCATGGTCGCCAGTATCAGAAAACGTCTCATTACTACTATGCCTCCTCGTTAACGATGGGGGCCGCTTTTGCGGCCCCTTAAAATGCTACACTATTTGTTGTTCGTATACTTTGAAATCAAGGTCCAGTTCAGATCCCACCAAAGCTTTTCCACTTCGATCATGCTGTCATTCACAAATTTTGTCAGATAAGCCTTTGCCTTAACGGGGTCTTCCTGATAAAGCTTGGTGGCCTCTGCATCCACGGCCGCCACCTTTTCAAAAAGACTTTGCTCCATGGAATCCCGTACAGCTTTGAGGTCTTCCATGGCCTTGGCGTAGTTGCGATTGACCACGAGATCGTCCGCCAGCATGAAAGCCCACTGGGTGGAGTTCAAATCAAAGGCGTTTCGATCAAAGGTACGCCAGCTCTTCGGAGTCTCAGTAATACCATTATAAATGGGCACGTAACAGGTTGTGTGAGGATTGTCGAAACCGAACCAGAGAATGGTTTTCAGAGGATCGGGGACATCCCTCCTGCTTTGGGAAACGAAACTGTAGGCACAGTCCCACTTTGCGGTGGGGCGATTATAAGGAATATTCAGAAGTTTCCGCAAAGCTTTGGAAGGGAAGGGAGTGGCAAGGTCACTCTTAGCCATCCCATCTCCATCCTTGATGTACCAGGCGGGATCTTCGTACATATCGAAGACGGAGCCCTCATGATGTCCTCGAAGCATGGTCATTACATCCTGAACAGAGATCTTCTTTTCCGGCTTGATTGCAAAGGGGTAAGATCGGGTCTCTGCATAGGGATCCCATTTCTGGGAGGGTGCAAGAGCCTTGTGGATGGAATAGAGCCTGTTACGAATCCACATAGATGCCATGGACCAATCATCGTTGCCCGTGGCTGGAGAATAGGCATCCTGCCAGCTGAAGGGCTTTCCCGAATCGGGGTCGTAGAGTCCCATTTCGATGGCATAGCTTTTGTAGTGCTTCGCCACCATGAAGTTTTCCGTATCCTCTGGATCAATTTCCTGGATACGGCTCATATTGGGAACCACCACCACCATATCATCAGGAACCCGCTGGGCCACCCAAACCGCGCCGGGGTTACCGCTTTCGGGGGTCCACATCATGCCAGTGCTGCGCACCTCAAAAATCCACGCTTCGTCACTATCCGCAACGGTAAGACACTCTCCTTCAGCAATACAGGAGGGCAGGAAACCATAGGTCTCCGCCAGATCCCCCATTACGGCAATGGCCTCTCGGGCTGTCTTGGTTCGTTGCAGGGCAAAGGAAGCAAGCTGTTCCACGGTCATGATGGCCCTTGCATCGGGGCGGAAGGTCTTGAGTTCCTCCTTTTGACCGATAGTGGTTTCCCCTATGGCAAGACCATGCTCGTTAAGGCAAGGATAACCAAAACGATAATGGGCATAGGTCTCTTCTACCTGAGGAATCTCCCCTATTTTTACGGGAGGGCCGTACTCCTCGTTCGTAATATTCCAATACACCGGCGCCATCTCGCCCTTGGCATGTTTCCCTCCGGGAACAATTTCCACCCGGGCGTTGTAAAATGCCCCATCCGCCGTCTGGGAGGTAATGACAGAACCATCTACAGTAGCGTCTTTTCCCGCCACGATATCCGTGCAACCAAAAGATGCGGATAGAAACAGCCCCAAAAGAATCACACCCGCAAAAAGAGAACGCATAACGTTTTTCATCGTAAATCTTCTCCTTAGTCACATTCTAAGAAACTGTCAGAAAACCGCCAGAAAAACCGCATTACCCTTTCAAAAACCAATTGGAACAAAAACATGGAGAGGTGACGAAGGGGTTACCCAACCGAAAGAAGAGCAGCCTCGGAAAAGCTTTTTCTCTACTTTTTGATCATGGTCTCCCCGAAGCCAACCTCCTTAAGCCATTCCGTGGGATAGCCCACCTGTTTCTGTTGTCCTTCTTCGTTCATCACGTAGCCGTCCTGGTACTTGCCCACCAGGTGCCAGCCGAGGTTCCACCAGGCGGTCTCCACCATGAGCATGTTGCCGTAGGTGTAATCCGTAAGGTAGGCCGCCGCCTTGGCGGGATCTTCCTTGTAAAGGGCCAGGGCCTTCTCTTCCACTGCGGGCTGGGAGGCGAAGAAGAGACCTTCGAACTTCTGCTGAAGGGCGTTGATATCCTGAATCATGTAGGACCACTTGAGGGAGGCCCAGTTATTCACGAAGTTGAAGGCCCACCAGGCGGATTCCCGGTCGAAGATGTGGCGTTTGCCGGTGCTCCAGGAGAGAGGAACCTCGGTAACTCCCGCATAGATGGGGAGATAGCAGGTGGTATCCGGAGCATCCTGGCCAAACCAGAGAACGCCGCCGATGGTGGCGGGGAGCCAGCTTCTGCTCTGGGCCACGAAGCTGTAGGAGCAGCGGAACATGGCGATGGCTCGCTCCCAGTCACAGTCTTCCATACCCTCGGGACGCACGCTCTTGGGGGTGGGCCAACGGTTGGGGTTGCCGAAGGGGCCTGCCGCCATGCCCTTGGTGAGATCAAACTCGGTACCTTCCAGGTGATCCCGGTAGATGGCCATGAAATCCTGCACCGAAACTTTTTTGTCGGGCTTCACCGAGAAGGGATAGTGGGGCTCCTTCTGGGATCTGGGCTCAAGATTGAGGGAGGGAGCCATAAGGTCGAAGGCCCGCCACTCCCGGCGGCTCTGGTAGTAGTCAGATCCGTAGGGGTTGGGGTTGTAAATCTCGGAGAAGTTGAAATCTCCCTCTTCATACCATCCCATCTGCTTGGCGAAGGAGACCATGTTGGAGGAATACATGAAGTTGTCTTTGTCGTCGAAATCAATAACCCCGATGCGGGAGCGGTTGGCGCAAACGATAACGTGATCGTCCGGAAGCCGCCGGGCCGCCCAGATGGCTCCGGGCTCACTGCTTCCCTGCTGCCAGAGGGGGCCGGCGCCGCAGATATCAAAGACCCAGACCTCTTGGGGGTCCGCAATGATAAGGGTCTCTCCGCCGTCGCTGTAGCCGTACTTCTCCGCCAGCTCGCCCATAACAACGATGGACTCCCGGGCGGTCTTGGCGCGCTGAAGCCCAAAGATCTGAAGGGTTTCGATCCAGAAGGCCCCCTCGGGGGTTTCGTTCTCGTCCCGGCCACTCCAGGTATCCTCTCCCATCATGAGCTGGTGCTCGTTCATGAAGGGGTAGCCAATGTTAAAGTAGGTGTAGGTCTCTTTGGCCTGGGGGATATCCATAACCTTCACCAGAGGCCTATCCGGACGGGTCTGCAGACAGACTCGCTGATAGACCGGAGCCATGGCTCCCTCTTCAAAGGTACCGCCGGGTACGATCTGAATCCGGTGGTCGTACCATCCGTCGCAGGTATGAGCTACCATGGTGGATCCATCCACCGTGGCATCCTTCCCCGCCGCCAGGGGGGTGCAGGCAAAGGCTCCGGAAACCCCTACTATAAGAACACAGAGCGCTGTGAGAATCAGTAACCAATTCTTTCGCATAAAACCAACTACCTCCTTTTTCTCCTTGTTTCTGCCGCAAAAAACGCCTCGAAACGCATGGGAGCTATAACACCTTTTTCCATCTTCCTCCTTTCTTTCAAAAATAGCCAGGACTTTCAAGAACGTTGTTAAAAATATACAAAAAACACGGGGGCAAGCATACGCCGCCCCCGTCATAACCCTAGATATACCCCGCTTTTTTCAGAATTTCCAGGGCCTGTTCTTCATGCTTTTTGTTCAGCTTCACCACAGGACCGGTGCAGCCCATGGCGGCTTCGGCGTAGATTCCCGCCTTCCAGAGTTCTCTGGCGGCGTTTTCCATCTCCAGCACATCCACTCCGTGAATCTCTTCATCCGTGGGCTCTGCGGGAGGAGCGGTAACCACTTCCTCAGCGGCAGCCGCCTTGGGACGAAACCCCTCCAGCACCGTATCCAGACCAGCTTTACGAGCTTTTTTCAGCTCCTCCTGCACCAGCTCCGGAAGCCCCGCCGCCGCCACACGGGCGGTGAAGGCCACGGCGTTGGCGATTACCGGGGCGCCGCTGGCCCGGGAGATGATGGAGACCACGTGGGGCCATTTATCACCGCAGGAGGGGCCGTATCCCCATCCCAGAGCTTCGTACCCCCCCCCGGTGCTGTAGGAGGCGAACATCTTGATGAGCACGTTCCCCGTGAGGGAGTCCGCCACACAGACATCCACCGCCCCCCCGAGGATGTCGTTCCCCCGGAGAACGGATCCCCCATCCTTGCGAAGGCTGGCACCGAAGGTGAGGGGATAGCCCGCTTCCTTGAGGGAGTTGAGAGCCCGGAAGACGGGCTGGGCGCTCTCCACGTTGAGAATTCCCACGGTGGGATCCTGAATCCCCATGGCCTTGGCGGTGGCCACTCCGTAGAGGGCGTTGAGCACCATGCTCTCCCCTCGCAGGGCGGAGCTTGTGCCGGTGGTGGAGGCAAGAATCATGGGCTTCCCCTTGGCGGGGGTGAGCACCCGGCCGATGGTGGTGACCCCGATGGGGAAGGGATAGTGCAGCGCCACCGCCCCGGCGATGCGTTTTTCCTTCAGGGCCTTCTCCATGGCATCGGCGATATCCTTCTCGCAGTCCTCGGTTTCGATCCATGCAAGCTCCGGGGCGTTCTTCGGCTTGGGGCCGATCATCACCACCCGGATTCCTGGATTTTCCTGCTGGGCCAGCACCCCTCCCCGAATCATCTCCTCCGGGCCAAGTTCGCTCCCCCTAGAGAGGAGCCCCACCGAGGTTCGGGGGCCTCCGCTCTTGGCGGCATCCAGAATTTCGTGGAGTATCTCTCCTACAAGTTTTTTCGTATCCTTCGTATCCGACATTCCTTTCGGCCTCCTTTGGCTCTACTTGCCCGAGAGGTTAGCGGCAAGTTCTTCCAGGGCCTCAAGGACGATGCGTTTCACGTCGTCTTTGGTGACTCCCGAGCTACTTTCCGCTCCCGTGGAGTTTTCCATGATAAAGGAGGCTCCATCCGCAAGGTTGGTGAGCCGGGCGAGGAAGAGGCTCCCCTTACCGATGATCATGGCCCGCTGAATCCTCCCTGCCCGAAGCATATCCGCCGCATGCCCCATGAAGGGAACTCCCGAGGGGATGTGTCCCTGGGTGTGGGCAAAACCGGGGTAGCCCCGCTGCTTTACGAAGGCGGGCATGTCGCTCTTTTCGAGCTGCTTTTTCATCACTGCCAGGGCGGCTATCATTTTGTAGTTTGCCTCGGGGACATTCCCCGCCCCTGCGGGGAGGGTGATCTCCGGGTTCTGAAGCTCTGCGGCATATTTATCCACATCCGTGAAGGTAAGCCCCAGCTTCTCCAGAGGATCCAGCACGAGAGCCCCCGTGACGGCCTGCGGAGAGGCGCCGGCTCCCACGGTGTGCTTCCCCAGAGCATCCAGGCGCATCACCGGAGAGGTGCCGTCGTCGGGAGTGAGGAGCACCGCGAAGTTCCCCAGGCAGTCCTCCAGAGCGGGGACATCTTTGCGCACGTGATCCCGGGCGTTCATGTAGAGCTTGGGGATGGCTCCCCCCGCAAGAACCACGCAGTTCTTCCGGGCCCCTGCGGCCACCTGGGAGGCTGCGGCGATAACAGCATTCACCGGGCCGGCGCAGAAGCCCCGAACATCGCAACCACTGGCGTTGAGGCATCCGGCGATCTCTGCTACAGCTTTGGCGAAGTTGCCGCCCCCACGCTGGTTCATATCTCCCGCGGCCTCTTCGGAACATTCGATGACGAAATCCACCTCTTCGGGAGCCATGGAGGCGTTTTTGAGCAGGTGCAACAACACCAGCACCCCCCCGGCTTTGCAGGCGATGTTTTCTAGAAGCACGTAGGCCTCCAGGCATTCGTCCACATCGTGCCCCCGGCGGCAGCACCCCACCACCTTGCCTTCGAAATAGATCGGCAGAGCGTGGTGCTTTGCCACCTCCTGGGTGATCTCCGCCGCATCGTGTCCCTTGGAAAAGCGCTTGAGGTGCTTTTCGTTGAGAAGGGGATGCTGCTCCAGCTTGGCCCGCACCGCCTCTCCAAAGCTTTCTTCAAGCCAGAAGAGGTCGAAGACATCACAGATGTTCATAAGCCCCAGAAACTCGTCCTCCGGCATGATCTCTCCGTAGGGGGCGAAGCGGGATGCCTCGGTTACGGGGTTTTCGTACCAGGGAGAGGGGGTCTTTTCAAGAATATCCAGATCAAGGCCGCCGAGATAGGCCTGGTTAGCGGGGTATTGTACGGCATCCTTGTAGGACATGGCGCATGCAGGGAGCTTGGTGAGGAACTCCGTCTCCCCCTTGGCTTTGCGCTCCGAATAGGGGGTAATTCCGTAGTGAAGCGCAAGCTCCGGCGTATGGTTGAGGCAGTAGGCGTGCCCCTTGATGGCAACTTTAGACATGGGCAGATGTTCTCTCCTTTCAGAGTCAATCTTCGTGGTATTTTCATTACGTCTTCGGGAGCGCTTCCTCGCAGGAAATTCCCGTAACCTTTCGAGCCGCATCGTTGCAGGCTTGCAGTCAGGAAGCTAAGGTAGCCAGGTATGGAACAAAGGGCCGGAGCGTAGCAGCTCCGACCCTTTTGGGAAGCCTCAAAGAAAAAACTAGTCGTTAAACACAGTCTGTTCGGACACTTCGGTCTGAAGAGCCTTCAGCGATTTCTCCACAATATGCTTGCGAATTGCATACTCTTCTTCGGGAGTTTTGGCGGGATCCCCAAAGGGATAGGGGATGGCCACAGCGGGGATGATACGGTTTGCTCCCACCGTGAGGGAGATGGGGACGATGGTGCAGACATGCACCACCGGGAAGCCTGCACGTTCAATTTCTTTAACCATCGTTGCACCGCAACGAGTGCAGGTTCCTCAGGTGGAGGTAAGAATAACCGCATCCACCCCATCCGCCTTGAGCTTCTGGGCGATCTCTTCTCCGAAGCGTTTGGAGTAGGCCACGGGAGTCCCGTTTCCTACGGTGGTGAAGTAGGTACCGTAGAGCTTTTTAAAGACTCCCTGCTTTTCCATATCCCGTAGCACGTCCACCGGGAGCACCCGGTTGGGGTCTGCGTTGGCATAGGTGGGATCGTAGCCGCCGTGGGCGGTTTCAGAATCCTCACAGGAAAGTTTATCGAGATCATCAATGCTGTAGGCCCCGTACTTGGAAGCACTGGAGGCCTCGATATGATCCGGATTGTTCTTGGGGCAAATCCCTCCGGAGGTTACCAGGGCGATGGTAGCGTTTTTGAGATCCTTCAGAGCTGCCGCCGGGGGCACTCTGTCAAAAGTCGGCATGGGATACTCCGTGACGAACTCCTCGCCCCGGAGCTTCTTCGCCAGCATCTCCGCCGCACGTTCCGCACCGACTCGGGAAAGAAAGACGTTGTGTCGCACACCTTTTTCGAGATACCCCTCTTCCGAGGGAGTACCCAGAGCCTCACCCTTGAGAAGCTTCAGCCCAAGAACCGCCATGACCGGTACGGCCTTGCGAAGGCCCCGGGCGCTGTCGGCGGTCTCCACGATGTAGGTGTTTTTACGGTACATGTCCACCCCGGGATTTTCCGGGTGCATCCCCGTAACAGTAGGAATACCCAACTTTTCTCCCACCATGGCGCATACGCCGCCGCTGGCGGTACCGTAGCGCCCCGCATTGAAGGCAGGGCCCGCCACGAGAAGATCTGGCTTGTAGGGAGCCACCAGGGCGAGAATCTCCTCAAGCGCTCCATCGATATTCTCCGCAAAGTACCCGTCGCCGCAAATCACCGTGGCTACCACGGTGGCTTGATCCCCAAGGGCGGCCTGCAATGCCTGGCCCGGTCCGACGATGCCTTCCCGGATTTCCGGTCTGTGGTCCGCTTTTTCCTCGCCTCCGATACCGGCAAAGAACTGGTTAATGTAATGCACCACACGGAAGGACATGCTTTCCCTCCTCACATCATCGTTTCCGCTAGATAGTCCACTTACTGAACTCTTCGCGGATTCCCTTGGTAGCTTCGGCGAGGGCATCCCCGTCAAGCACCATCTCCATCATCCCAAGTTGCTCTTCCCAGACTGCGGGGTCGATTTCGTCCCGAATCTCCTGCTCGAACACGTGATAGACCGCGAGCCCCAACGGGGCTCCTGCCAGGGGACCTGCAAAAGTAGGATCACCGTTTGCAACGGTTTCGGCATAGATCTCTGCGCCTTCCGCATCGGAAGAACCGAGAATAACTACGACGTTTTCAGCTCCATACTTTTCAGCGGCGTCTTTAATACGCTGCTGGTTCTGCAGATCCATGGCTCCGGCGGCGGTTCAGACGAAGCATTCGGTAACGGAAAAGACGATCTCCGCCCCGGAGTCTTTCAGACACTCTTCCATGGAGGGGCCGGCCACGCCGTCCCGCTCGCCGAGAAGAAGCAATTTCTTGCCCGAAAGCTTACCCATGCTGCACACCTCCTCATTATGATATGTACGGTATCTCGATAGTTGCCTGCTTTGACGTACGTGATCTACTTCGACTTACTTCAGTTTACTTCGGTTTACTTCGATTTGCTTCAAAAATGCACCAACGTTTTTTACTACTTTTAGATCATTATGGCGCTGATCTTGGAAAAGCCCAGCTCGTTGGTGGCTCCGGTGATGGCCTGGATCTCCACCTCAATAGAGCCATCCTCCCGAAGAGAGCCGTCGAAGCCCCCGGCGATGATGTTGGCGAAGTCGGGATAGCCGATAACCTTCTCCATGGGGGGCAGCACGATAACTTCGTTGGCATTACCTCCGGTAACCACCGCATCCGCCTGGGGTGCTACATCTGCCAGAGACTGGCTCGCCCCGTCACGCCCCGCATACTCGTCGGTGATAAGCACGGTCTTGATACCGAGCTTCTCCGCCTTGGTACAGTTCATGATGAGATCCGCATCGGGGTTGCCGAAGCCCTCTTCACTGATGAGAAGGCCCTCCACCCCGATCATGGAGGCCAGCTTGGTGGCGTAGGAAGAACTCCGCTTCTTGTCCGCCAGGGTGACATTTTCGTTGGTGATGATAACTCCCACGAAGTTGTAATCCTTGCCGTGGCGACCGTAAAGCGCCTTAATCACCGGGTTGTTGATGTGCACATAGGTGCTGTTCTTATCGCAGGCGGAGACGCAGTTCCCCGACACGATAGCCCCGTCCATAATCTCCGTGGCGGAGATGAGGGTGGGAAGAATCTTCTTGGCATCCACCCCGTAGACATAGGTGTCGTGAAGCAACCCCTGGGTCTGGAGCATGTAGAGATAGGCCACCTTGGGCAGCTCTGGATAGGCCTTGAGAGACTCCGCCAGCGGGGGCATCTCGTAGGTTTCCACCGCATCTGCCGTGACTGCATCCTTCACCGCGGTAGCCAGATAGTGGGCGGTTTTAAACCCCGCCTCCCGGCAGGCGGCTTCGTAGTAGTGCTTCTCCAACCCCTCCACGGGCTCGAAGACCAGCACCAGGTTGCAGGTTTTGGAGAAGGGGGTGTACTCCGCCCCAGGGCCGGACATATCCACGATCCCCTCTTGAAATCCCACGATCTTGCCGCAGGTCACCACCGCAGCACCCTCAAGAACGAGAGTTTTGCCGGAGCCCACGGTCTCTACATCGCCGATAAAGCCGGGGAAAATCCCCCCGTTCCCTTCGAGCTTGCAGCGGGGTTCCACCGCATCCTTTACCGGTACAATTCGGGTCTTCTCTCCGGGGGAGGCCACATCGACCTTCACCGAGGCAAAGCGGTCGTCCTTGCGAAGCATCTCAAGAATGGCCTGCTCATCCACGGTAAGAATCCCCTTTTCCAGGGTAGTGGCACTCCCCAGCCGAATTCCCGAAACTCGTACTTTATGCAGTTCGAGTTTCACCGCCAAATCCCCCCTTTACGGGTTTTACGCAAGCAGTGCTTCCGCCTGCTCCTTGACCTTCTCGATGGTAGCATCCGCCCCCATCACCCGAGCCTTCTCTTCGCCGCCTTTGTAGAACAAGAACCCCGGCAGGGACATAACCCTGAGGGAAATAAGCTGCTTCCGGTTGCCCTGAGAGTTGAGCTTACAAAACTTTATTTTTCCCTCATACTCCGCTGCCAGCTCCTCCACCCGAGGCATCAGGGCGAGGCAGGGACCGCACTTGGGGCCCCAGATATCCACCACTACGGGGAGATCGCTCTGTAGCACTTCCTCTTTGTAATTTTCCGCTGTAACCTCTACCATTATTTCATCTCCTTTCTTTTAAAAATATTCTCTATGTATTCATGCCGGAAAGGACAAAGCCACCCCGCTCCGGCAGTCACACCTATGGGAACGTGCTTTGGAGCATGCTTTTTTGAGGAAGAGGAGACACGCCTCCCCACAGGCCATACTGCTCCAGACTCTGCTGGAGAAGATGGCGGTCGAGAAGAGCATAGTCCTCCTCAACTTCAGGAGCATGCGTACCAAGCTGCCGGATAGCGCCTTTTTCTTTGTACGAACGGTATACACCGAGAGCTTCTTCGATGAGCGAGAAAGAATCCAGATCCACCATCCCCCCCATTTCGGGGTTTTCTGAGGATTGGAGAAGAATAGAACGATAGGGTTGTTGCGAGGGAAGGAAATTACCATAAAGGGGGTGCGTCAAAAGCTTCCAGCCCTGATGGATTTTATTCCTCGCCTCAAGGAGGACATCCCAGGATGTTCCGGAAATTTTATGAATGGATGTGCAGTACAAAAAGAGCTGTGGATTGTTGGTAAGAAGCACCGAAACAACAGACATGACCGTACCCCCTCGGGTTATGGCCTGCTCTGTCCTGGTGCCCTGGAGTTTCGCTCAGGGGTATAACAGCCCCGAGTTTGCTCCCTAGGCAGACGATAGGTTTTCGTCTTTCCAGAGATCCCTCCCACCGCAATCCTTTCGCCTGAGAGTTTCAGCGGTGTTGGCCGCCTTGCCCCTTCGGCGCTTCGGGAAATATTTTTGTATCTTTGGCAAATCCCCGAAGGCTCTCTTGCGGTGTTCGATGGGATGGCCCAGCTATGAAGCTACGAAGCTATGAACGATGATAGCAAAAAAGGCAGGACGGTCAAGCGGAATCTTTCGAAAGTTCTTCAAGATACAGTTCCGTAGCTTTCTTCAGGTTGTGCAAAGCCCCTTCAATGCTCTCTCCCTGGCTTACGGTGCCGATCTCGGGACAATGCGCCACATACCACTTCCCTTCCCTGCAAAGCACCGCTGTAAAGGTCTGTTCCCGATCCATTTCCTCTCCTCCTTATGTGGCATCCTTTTATTCTCGAAGTGTAAAATACCCCTGCAGGGCCTCCAGGATTTTCACCGAGGCACTGCCGTCTCCGAAGGGTTTGGCGTTCTTCGCGAGAAAGCTACGGTAGTAGGATTCGTCTTCCAGGAGCTTGCGGGTCTCCTCCACGATCTTCTCCGGGTCCGTTCCCACCAGCAGAGCGGTTCCCGCCTCCACCGCCTCGGGGCGCTCGGTGACATTCCGCATCACCAGCACGGGCTTGGAGAGCGCCGGAGCCTCCTCCTGCACCCCTCCGCTGTCGCTTAAGATCACGGCGCTGCGCTTCATGGCCCAGACGAAATCGGGATAGTGCAGAGGGTCACAGAGGATAACCCGGCTCTCCTCTCC
>Ga0334888_1001196_pt1 | contig 35305 bp, 34 predicted proteins | sample GraSluR1_MG_FD_207227 | JGI IMG/M metagenome (GOLD analysis project Ga0334888, IMG submission 207227) | Sludge microbial communities from methane-producing bioreactor in Wageningen University, Netherlands - Granular Sludge_3_08-R1 | ecosystem: Engineered > Bioreactor > Anaerobic > Unclassified ...
AAAGATCTTAAGGCTGGATTACTACCAACATTGTTTTTACCCATGATAAAAACATCACCATCCTTATCAAGCAAAAAAACAGTATTGTTTGAATCATCCTTTACCTCAAACCAGTTGTGGTTAAAGTCAATTCCACAAACATTAAAGTTACTTGCAAAAACATTACTTACAAATAAAAAAAATGTTAATAAAAATGTAAAACTTAAAAACATAAATTTGATCCGCATATGATTTATTATATCAATATGTTTTTTAAAAAAATGTAATTATATAATAGTAGTATTTTATTTATTCTTCAAAAACCATCTCACTTAATATTTTTTCTTTAAGTGCATTATGAGACATGTAACCACCAAATGGTCTTGCAACAGTTTTCTTGCTTTTGTTTAATTTTCCAAACCTTTTATTAGTCATTCTTGGAATTCCTCTTAAAGGTTTTTTTGTCACAGCACATTTTGCTATGCTTCTTATTCTTTGATTGTAGTGTGTTCTTGTGGACTTTGTGCACTTTATCTTAACTTTTGCCAATCTACCACTTTTTAATAATCCAGATACCATAAATATAAAAAAATCATATTTTGTTTATATATTTTATCCTTAAACGATTCTGTTTAGACATAATATCAATAGAAAAGCATTTTAATATATTTAATTTTCTTGTGTTTGGAATAAAAATGTATCGAGAATTTTGAAAAACTTCGTTTTTCTTCAGCTTCTTAGAAGATGGCATTAAAAACACTCAGATTTTTATGGCTCACTGTGTTCACTCAACAAACTATGAGGTTTTTTGTAGCAATCTATTCTTAAATTATTTTATTGTTGGGATTTTTGTATCTTTATTGAACCATTCAACAAGTACTTTTCTGCTCTTTTCATCTTTGAGTTTTTTAAATATTATGTTAAAAATCCCTTTATTTATCTTACACCAATCAGTTGCTGGTATATTTACTACAAGATTTTTATACATACTGTAGTTTAAAACTGGACATATTCCACAATATGGCTTATATACACACTTATCACAAAACATGGTATCTGTTATTGAAAAAGCTCTTACGGAACATGATTTATTGCATGTTGTAATTTTTTTATATGATATATCATCTTCTTTGTTAAGATCGCCTAAACAAAACATATCATCATTAAGCATTCTTGCTTCATCACAAGTATATATTTTTCCATTATAGTCATAAACTAATTGAGATGTTGCAGCACCACATGGGCTTTGCATATCTACAAACCCAGAATCATATTCATAAAATATTTTTTTTAAAATTATGTTTGCCTTTAAAAGACTTATATCCACTCCCTTTAATGATAATTCTATTGCATAATTTAATGATTTTTCCCAAAAATTGAGAAATTCATCTGCAGAATAATTAATCTTTTCATTATTTTTTTCAGCTTTTCCAAGACATGTAAGTTGTTTTAAAAAAATGGTTGAAAAACCTAAATCTACAAATTCATCTATTATTTCTTTGTAATATGGCAATGTTGTTCTTGTTACTACAGTTATGCAATTTAATTTACTTGTATAATTAAGTTTTTTATATTCTTGCTGAATATATTTTATTTTTTTTACTGTCTGATCAAAGAATCCTCTGTTAGCGTTATGAATCATCTTATTCCCATCAAGAGAAGTGCATATTGATACTTGATTTTTAACTAAAAATTTAAATTTTTCTTCATCTAAAAGCAATAGATTGCTAACTATACTAAATATCAATTTTTTATTATGTATTTTGTTTTTATTGTTTGCATATTCTACTATGTATTTTAATACATCAAAGTTTAATAATGGTTCCCCACCTTGAAATTCAATAGATAACATATTTGATGGTGATTGGAAGATTATATCAACTATTTTTTTTGCGTTTTCAATGTTTAGATCAAGAAATTTTTCATTTTTGTTTTCAGCATTAACCTGACAATATATACAATTCATATTGCATCGTAAAGTTAGGACTATTATATGCAGTGAAACTCCTGAAAAAAGAAAACTTTTTTTTTTAAACAAACTGTTAATTTCACTTTTAATATTAAATTTATTAAGGATAATATTATTATCTATTAATTTTTTTTTCAACTCTAATGAATCTATTTTTATGTTTTTTAATTGTAAAAACTCTTTTTCATCTAAAAAAACATGATTCCCTTTGTCTGTTATTACAAGATATTTATCATCTATTTTGGTATATCTATAAAAATTAATTCTAAAATCTGATTCTATTTCTTTAATTACATTATCTGTTTTGTCGTTGACTTCATATCCTTTTGATGTATTAATTAAATCTTCTTTGGATTTGAATACTAAATAATTATTGAATTCATCAACTATGGAATTTGAATCATATTCTAACGAATTCTCAAAATCAAACTCTAATGTATACGAATCATCAATAATATTTATTGTAACAAACTGTTTGAAGTATTCAATGCTTTTCTTTATTGCGTTTAAATTATAGATATTATTACTTAGCTCTATTCTTTTCTTCATTTTATTTGCTAAATTTTTCCTCCCATGGTTTTGCAATTTCTTCTATTTCTTTTAAATCTTCTTCAGAAAACATGTTTTCAAAATCAAGTTCATCTTCTATTGTATTTAGATCGTTTTGTTCTTGCTCATTTGTAACTATTGCTCTTTGCATAAGCATTAATCTTATATCTTTATTGTTTTCATAATTGTTTTTGTATTCCTTGTATATGATTAAATTCTTATAGAACTCATCTAATATTGTATTTAACTTATCTTGTAAATCATCCTTTAATTTTAATTTAACTGATATATTGTTATCTTTTAAGCAGGATATTGTAAAATATGCTTTTTCAAGTAGAACGTAAGCACTTGTAATTATGATGTCTTTTTCAAAAATATTGCTATCAATAACAATTTCTGCATACCCATCATCATTTATCTTATAATCATAAAACTCTTTCATAGTTATGTTCGGTTATCGCTCTTTTATAAAATTTTTGTATATATTCTTTATTCTAATATCTTAGAATTCCAGCTATACCACCAAGACCATCTAATATTGATCCTGATTGGTTTTCTGAATTAATAATTATAAGTTTTCCATTCAATTCTTCAGCTAATTTTATAAGATCATTTAATTCATTATACTCACCATTAGATTTGGCAGAATTGATAAAAACTGTGCTTATTAGAAGTATACTGCATGAACCTGAATTTATTGATTCTTTGACATTTTTATAACCATAACAGTATTTTGATTTTTGATTTATATTTAATAAAAGCTGATTAATGTATTCACTCTCATAATATATCTGAGATTTTGAAATTAAATCGCTCTTGCTGATGTCTTTTATAAGATTTGTAATTGATGATTGTGAAACATCAGAAAACAAAAATACATGGGTTTTTATGTTCAGATTATCTTTTATGTATTTTTGGAATTTGTCTTTGTATATTCCTGGGCCTGAAATTATGATATTTGAGTAATTTTTTAAAAATAAATCTTTTAATAGTTCATACTTTTCATGTTCTTCATCTATTTCGCTTAACATATATTTTTTAGAACCAAGATTTTTTATATCAAGCAGTATTTTATATGCAAAATTTGTAAATTCAAAGACAATAAGGGAATCTTTATCCAATAGTATACATAAATTGTGTTCTTTTTTGTCATTTAGTGACTTTTTTATCATATCTTCTTCATATTTTAGAATATTACTCTTTTTTATTCTAATTTTATCTGATGTTGTAAAACTTAGAGTATGAGAAGATCCTTTTGATGTATATTCTGTTTCATTCTGAATTTCACCACTAATTTTTAATGTATTAACGCTATATATAACATTTTTAACAAGTAATTCTACAAATATAAGCTTTCTTACAACTTTATAAGCCGTTTCAGACCCTATTTTAACTTTTCTTTCAGTTTTTGCAAATATAAAATCATTAGGATTTATAAAATTAGATAAAACCCATAAGTCATCTAAGGTTTCTATAAAAAACTCATATTCATAACCTTGTAAATCTATTAAATTCATAAAAATAATCTTGCAAGATAATATATTTAAATATTTTTATTTTGTTTTAAATTAAACGGTTAAAAGTCAATTTTTATAATATTAAAAGGTCTAGTTAAAAATAATTCTATCTATTATATTTGTCTTTAACTCTTACAATGTCTTTTTCATCAAATTCTCCAAAACTAATCTCTAAAATCTGACAATCAGTAATACTAATTATTTGGTGTAATGTTAATTTTGGTATGAAGAATCTATCCCCTGCTTTAGCTTTAGTAATATTATCACTAATTTTTATATTACAAGTACCACTTATAACTTGCCAGAACTCATCTCTATTATGATGATATTGTAAACTTAATTCCTGATTAACATTAACTCTTAATATTTTTACAGTTGAAATTTCATTTAATGTAAACCTTTCAAATTCACCCCAAGGCTTTTTAAATAACAAATGTTCTTTTAATTCTTCCATAATTAAATTTTAAATTTTCTTTAGTATAAATATTTTTTTTATAATAAATATGATAAGCTACTCGCTAAAACCTAATTTTGCTCTAAAATATTAAATTGCAAACTATTGTATTGTCTAAAAAATGTATGAGTGTTATATCTTTTAATAATATTAAAGATCTTGCTTGTATATCTCTAAATCTAACAAACCAGCATCTAATTCTTTCTGAGCTATAACAACATAATCTTTTTCCATTATAGGTCTTTTCATATCAGTTATATCTATTTTAGGAATAGCTCCACTTGTAAGTTCTAATGCTCTTGCAGAAATTATTCTTACTTTCTCAAATTTATTCATCTTATCACCATTATTCATTTTTTTTATCCTCATTGTTTACAACTCTTATATCATCAATGCTAAGTGTTATTGGAATAGGTACTGGAACATTTAAAGGTTCAATAACAACTTCATCTTTACCAGGAACAAGCCTTATTACTTTAGCTTTATCTCCTTTGAAAGGACCTGCAATTATCTCAACTAAATCTCTTTCGCTTATATTAATCTGTTCTGCTTCTCTTTCTAGATATTTTTCTATATCTTCAAATTTTAATGGTGTTCTTATCACTCCTCTGTTATTTGGAACATTTCTTAATACATCAACAACTTTGTTTAGGCCATCTGTTTCTACGAAAACATAGCCCTTAACATTTTCTGGTCTTATAAATGAATACACGCCATGATTTTCCTTTTTAGATAAATACTTTTCCAAAAAATCTAAAAATTTATCTTCTTTGCCAGGAACTGTCCTTACAATATAGTATTCATGTTTTATTTCAAAATCTGCCATTTTAAAGTTCTAACTAAATAGGTGTCTTCCTCCAACTTGCCATAAAATTTCCATAACAAAGCCTATAAGACCTATTATAAGAAAACCTATAAGGACAATTTTAACTGTTAAAAAATATTCTTTTTTTGTAGGTTTTTTGGTAACTTTCCAAACCCTTTTCATATCCAGGATAGTATTTTTGAGCTCCATTGTAATTGATAATTATTTTTTGTTTTTAAACATTTTTAATTTTTGCACATCAAAAAGATGAATAATCGTTTATTTTATAAATTCTAAACCTAATTCTTTATCTACGTTAGCAGATCTTTGTTCTAATCTTTTCTTCCCTCTTATCTGATCTGATTTTACTCCTGTAATTACAACCATTGTCTTAATTACTCTGTCAAGATCTTCAACAATCTGAGCACCCCATATGATTTTTGCATCCTCTTCTAATGTTTCTGCTACTTTACCTACTATCTTTTTGGCATCTTCAAGTGTCATATTTGGTCCACCTACAACATTAACAAGAGCACCAGACGCATTTTTTAAATCAACATCTAATAATGGATTGTTTAATGCCCTCTCAACACTTTCACTTGCTCTGTTTTCAGAATCTGCTTCTCCTAAACCTATCATTGCCATTCCAGCATCTGTCATTACGTTTTTTATATCTGCAAAATCAAGATTGATAAGTCCATTTTTAGTAACAAGTTCTGTAATTCCCTTAACCGCATTTGTTAAAACTTCATCAGCAAGTTTAAAAGCGGTATGTAAAGGGAGATTTGGAGCAATTTCAAGCAATTTTTCATTAGGGATTACTATTAATGTATCCACATGCTGTTCCATTCTATCTAAACCACGCATTGCATTGTCATATCTTCTTGAACCTTCCATTGCAAAAGGCACAGTTACAACACCTACAACTAATGCACCTGACTTTTTGGCAATTTCAGCAACAACAGGAGCTGCTCCTGTACCTGTTCCACCACCAAGACCGCATGTAATAAATATCATGTCTGAATCTCTTAAAGAATCCTTTATCTCTGACTCTGATTCTTTAGCTGCATCTTCACCTATCTTAGGAACAGCACCAGCACCCAAACCTTTTGTCAATTCCTTTCCTATAAGTATCTTCTTGTCTGCTTTTGTCTGAATTAAATCTTGTGCATCTGTGTTTATTGCAATTGTTCTTGCACCTTCAATACCTATTTCAGAAATTCTATCTAAAGTGTTGTTTCCTCCACCACCTATACCTATAACTTTAATCCTTGCTTGGTGCTGTCTTAAAATTTCCAATAAAAGCTCATCGTCTTTGCTGATTGATGTCTGTTTATCTGAATGTGCGTTTGAAAGTGCGTCTCTTATAATACTATCCATTTTCTTTTTTGTATAATTTATTCATGCTTTTGTTGATTTTTAAACTTTTCTATTTTAAGGGTATAGTCTTTAAAATCTGGGATTATCTCTTCATAACTTTTCATAAACAAATCTTTCATTTGAACTAATTGTTCTGGAATGCTTAGAATAATCTGTTTATCATTGTTTTCATCTATTTTAACATTAAATGAATCCGTTGGCAGTGTTAAGAAAATTGTGTTAACAACTTCAATCTTTTTAGCAATATTATCTACCTTTGATAGAACTTTATAATCTATACTTATTTTTTTTCCAGCAAGAGGACTGTTAAAATCAACAAGTATTCTACCTCCTATAACTGATTTGACAGTTCCATACATACCATTAAAATCATATACTACTCCTACTAATGGTCTTGTTTTATGTTCTTCAAATGCTGATTTTGGCAATACTTTTAACATATCCTTTTTCCTTATTCCATAAGCTTTTTCAGGCTCAAGTTCTAAATGTTCTTCTTTTAATGATTGTTTTTCTATTATATCATCATCTAATGCTTTAAGTATCACACTTCTACCAATAATTAGGATTTGTGATGATAAAACTTCATCTACTTTCATTCCAGCAGATTCTGCCTTTTTTTTATCTGTTGTCTGAACTAGTTTGCCATTAGCATACATGTCATATTCTATTTCTACAAAATCATTTGATTTTACTTCCATTTTTATTCTATTATTTTATATATAATTTTTTAGAAGATATCTGCTTTTATAAAGTTTGGTTTTTAAGTTTTAATTAAACAATGATAAAATTATTGATTTATAATTTATTTAATAAAGAGCCTACAAAAAATAAGTTTTTTTAAAATTCTAAATATAATTTGTATAAAATTTAAAAAAATTAATCCTAAAATGCGATTATTTTTTAGTTAATGGAACTGTTTGTTGAAAATTTATTGAAAAATTTCTTCGTATTGTAGATCTATTCCCAATAACTTTTCCTGCATAACCTCTTCCTTCTGCTGAAAAAAAATGTTTTCCTTTAACTTTTAAGGATATAAGATTATCGTATGTTATAGGTTTTTTTTCAGCAGCCAAACGACCTATTGCAGAACTTACTCTGGTTTCTCCCTGATTGTATGCTAAAAACAATATCCTTTCATCTTTATATTTTCCATATCTGTTCATAAGATGATTCATAAATTCAGCATATCTTTGAGTTGCCTGTGTTTGATTGAATGGATTTATTGCTGGCAAAACCTTACCATTCTGTCTATGAGAACCACACACATCACGACCTAATTGATATATTCCAAAACAATTTGCAAATGATAATGCATATGGTAATCCCTTACTTTCTGCTCCCATTATTGCTAATGCTGTTTCGTAAAAACTATCCTTATCTTTTATTTTTAGGTCTTTAGCTGATTGTCTTAATGTTTCAAAATTTACATTGTAAGTTTGTTGTAAATTATCCAAAGTTCCAACTCTTCCTACATGAAACCCTTCATATGTGTTTTTTACTTTTTTTTTTGAAGATCTTAATTGATCCATATAAAGAACAAAAGATCTTCCATCAAGATTAGCAGGATCTTTTGCAAAAGATTCAGCCCATTGTGTTTCTGGAATTGCTTTTGGATCTTTTTTACCTGAACCTGTTATTATGCTTTCTAAACGTGGTTTTCTGCTCTGCACAGTTGAAGCAGTCCTTGGAGCATTTGAAACTTTAAATGTTATTGTTTTTCCTATAGGCAAAGCTCTTTCATCATATAAACAACCACTTCTTACATCTTTTATATCTGCTCCATACATGTTTGCAATTTTTAAAAGAGTATTTCCTCTAACTATTGTATGTGTTATTGTTGTATATTGAGGAATTTCTTCTTTTTTATCTAAGGATGATTCTTCTGATATTTTAGCCTCAAGATCTACTAGAGGAGCAACTTTTTCATCTTTCTTTTTTAAAACATCATCAGAAGCTATTGTTTGTAAAACATCTTTTGATAATATGTCTGATGATACGACTCCTTTAAGTATTTCTGTTGTTCTTTCAATATCTGCTGACATATTGTATGATTCTGATTTTATTATATCATCAGATGTTATTTGTAACCTTTCTTTAAGAATTGATGATGAATCATATGAAACTGTTGGCATATCACTTTTTGATATTACTTCTGGTGTTTCTTTTGGTTTAACCGAATCATTAACATACAATGGATATTTTAATATATTGCCAGCATGTATAATACTTGGATTTTTTATATTGTTATATTCAGCAAGTTCTTTATATGTTATTTGATTTCCTGTTGTTTCTGAAATTTCTTTTGCAATACCAAATAATGTCTGACCTTTTCTAATTTGATATTCACCTGTACTTGTTTTTGGAACTGAATCAGGTATAACAGTTACATTACTTAAAATTTGACTATCAGATTCTGTTATTATCGATTCTAAACCTTTATCAACTGAATTATTATCTGATTTTGAAATTGATACAGGTATGTTAAGAACTTGTCCTATCGATATAAGATTTTTATCTTTTATTGATGGATTGGCAGATAATATATCAGCATATGTTATATTAATTCCATATTTATTGGATACTTCTTTGGCTATTTTTGATAGATTATCCCCCTTTTCAACATGATACACAACACTTGTGGCATTGTTTTGATTATTATAAATCTCCTTAAAATCTGCACTAGCAGGGCTTGATAGCAAAGAATATGCAAATAATGCAGTTCCTAAAGCTTTTCCCAAATATTTTCCAACATACCTTATCTTATCAGACAGTCCCATTTTCACTTAATATAATGACATTATATTAGTAATATGGTGTTGTTTATAAATCTTCTTTATTTCATTATTTTTAAGTAGTCCTGTTTTTGTCTTTTTTCAAAGTTATAAAAAATTTATATATAAAATTTTAATTTTAATTTATTTGTATTTATTTTTATTTATCCAAAAAAAATTAAGATTTGTAAATAGTATAAAAATTTTAAAACTTAATTTGCGATCAATTTTGATTTTACATATTAATGAAAAGTATTATAAATGTTTTTTAATGGATTTATATATGAATGAAAACAAAGTCAATGAAACAGAAGTAACACCTTGGGATGTTAAAGGAGTTGTTGATTATGACAAACTTATAAGTATTTTTGGAGTAAGCAAGATAGGTCCTAAAATCCTTGATTTTTTTAAGAATACATCTTTGCAAAAAAACATAGATCTTCACATATTTCTTAAAAGAGGATTGTTCTTTGCACATCGTGAATTTGAAAAAATAATTGAGACTGTTGATAAAAAACAAGATTTTTTCATGTATACAGGAAGAGCTCCAGGAGGAAGCATGCATTTAGGTCACATGATTCCTTTCTTGTTTACAAAATATTTGCAGGATATTTTTGATGTTGATCTTATTATCCAAATACCTGATGATGAAAAATTTATGTTTAAGAAAGATCTTACATTAGAAAAAATAAATGAAATGGTTAAAAGTGATCTTAATGATCTTGCAGCATTTGGATTTAACCCTGATAAAACATTTATTTTTAAGAATACAGAATTTATAAAAAACATGTATCCTTTGTATTTAAAAACGGCCAAAAAAATAACATACTCTCAGGCAAGAAATGTATTTGGATTTGAAAATGAATCAAATATTGGAATGATTTCCTATCCTGCGATTCAGATAGTACCAACTTTTTTTGAAAAAAAAATATGCCTTATTCCTTGTGGAATAGATCAAAATCCTTATTTTATGATGCAAAGAGATATTGCTGAGGGGCTTGGTTATCAAAAAAATATAACTATACTTTCTAAATTTCTTACATCTCTTACAGGACCTGAAGGTAAAATGAGTGCTTCTGATAAAGATAGGGCAATTCTTTTAACAGATGATGAGCAAACTGTAAAGAATAAGATTAACAAATATGCATTTTCTGGAGGAAAAAGCTCAATTGATGAACACAGAAAATTAGGAGGAGATACAACAGTTGATGTTGCTTACCAGTGGCTTTATAATCTTTTAGAGGAAGATGATGAAAAAATATTAAAATTAAAAACCGATTATGAAAGTGGTAAATTGTTAAGCTCACAGATGAAGTCTGAATTGATAATAAAGTTAAATGAATTTTTAAAAAAGCATAGAATGAATAAAGAATATGCGATAAAAAACAATCTTTTGGAAAAATATATGTACTCTGGAAAATTTGCAAAAGAAATGTGGAATAAAAAATTTTAAAATTCAATTATTAAATTAATTCTCCTATCTCAACATCATCTTCGTAATCTATGAATGTTTCATTGTCAATTCCTGATTCTTTAATATCATTATTGATTCCTTTATTATTGGAATAATTATCTTCTATAATTTCTTTTTTTTCTTCCATAATTGTACATCCTGAAAATGTTACAAGCATAAGAAGAAAGATCAGAGCTATTAATGTTTTTTTCATTTTATTTTATTATATGCCTCATCTTTTATAAATTTTTTTTATTTAAAATATTTTTAAAAAAATTATTAATCTCTCCCATTCTTATCTACATCTGTATTTTCAATTGTAGTGTTATGTTTCCCTTTTATTCTTAAATCAGAAAGTTGATCTTTTAGTTTGGTTATCTGTTCTTTATTAGATTCTTTTATCTGATTTATTCTTGTATTTAATTCCTTTCTGTTTTCTTTTATTAAAGCGTTTAATTTTTCATTACGCTCTTTAGAGTGCTCTTTTATCATATTTATTTTTTCAGCAACTTTATTGTTATTTTCTCTTTCTCTTCTTAATGATAAAGTATTGAGTTGTTCTTTAAAATTCAACTTTTCGCTTTCTGTAAGATTGTAATATTTTGATTTTAATTGTTCTTTAATTTTGTGTGCTGAATCAAATTCTCCTGATATTATTCTTTTTTCTAAGTCTGATTCATTAATACCCATCATCATTGCAACTTTTCTTGCCTTTTGTGAATTATATTCTCTTCTGTATTTTTCTATCTCTTGCCAATTTTTTACTTTTAATTCTGTATTTTTTCTACCTGTTATGTTAGATCTTAACAGGGATAGTAGATCCTCAGATATATTTAAAGTGTTAAGCTCATTTTTGAATTCGCAAGTTATGTTTATTGCATCTGATTTTAAAAGTACGTATTCGCTTGCAATCTCCTGTCCTGTTCTGTTTAAATCTGATGCTTTAATCAAAATCAATAATGCTTCAAACTTTTCTGAAATTGCAATAAGGTTTGATGTGTCTATATTTGAATTGCTATCCTCTATTGCATTTATTATGTATTGTGCTGATTCTGACTGAAATTCAACTCTTCTTTGCAATTGTAAGAGTCGCATCTGTGCACCTGGTCTTTCTCTTAATATTTCTTCTTCACTAACTGATATTACTGAATCATTTTCATCTAATGATTCTGAAAAGGTAAATTTTGCAGTTAGGGGGAATATTAACATTATTGCCAACAATAATATTATTGATGTTTTTTTTATACTGTTCATTTTTATCACCTTGTGTGATTGTTTTTATATGGAACTATTTATAAATGTTTTGTGAAAATTAGCGGAACGAAATGGAACGAAATAATATAGGCATTTATTCAATCTGGCTTAAACATAACAAAAGCATACGAATTGCCAAAAAAACCTTATTTTTTTATTATTATATAATTTGTGATTCCTATTCTTTTTTTTTCAATAAGGCCTTTGACTTCTAATGTTTTTATGTTTCTTGAAAGGGATGATTTTGGAATTTTAATTCTTTTTTCAAGCTCTTTTTGAGTTATTCTTGATTCTTTTGTTAAAATATTATAAATTTGATTCTGCCTTGGAGTTAAATATTTTGTATCACACCTTAAAGTTATTTCATTGTTATTTCCATCTTTTTGCATTATTGGAACAGTTTTTCTGTTTCTTTCATATTTGTGACTTACAGAAATTAATATTAGAATTGTTGCTAAAAATATAAATAAAAATATTATTGCAAAAATTTTATATTTATCTTGTTTAGAATTTGATATGTTTATATCTTCTTCTATTTTGTATTGCATTGCAATGTCAAAATTATTTGATTTTCCTAAACCTGTTAATTCTAAATTATCTTTGTTTTGTACTATTTGAAATTTTCTATCTGTTTTTATGTAGTTTATATTTATTAACTCTGGCAATATTAACCTAAATGTATAATCATCCATTTCTGTTTTAAGACTTACATTAAGCAACCAATATTCTGCCTTTTTGGATGTAAAATTGTATGTTGAAAACATATAATCATTGTTTTTTATAACATCAATTTTGCCATCTTTGTGCAATGTTATTATAAAGTCTGTTACTGAATATCCAATATGACACATCACTATTAATATGAACAACAAGATAAATAATATTTTTTTAAAATACATATTATTTGTTATACAAAGAAATTTATAATATTTTCTCTTACCTTATTTCAATAAAATCCTGAAATATTCCTTTATCTGTGATTATTATTATTTTTTGCATAGGATAATCTGATGAATTTAAAAAGCAGAATCCTGTTAAATCTATTTGTGTTATATTATATGAACTTAATACAAAATCTGAATTTATATTACAATTATTGCCTATATCTATCTCTTTTAACGTAATATTGTAATTAAACTGATTAGACATGTATAAAACGTTATTGCTTATCATTATAAATTTAATATATTCATTTAAATCTATATTTTTGAGATCTTCGTTTGACATAATTTGTGTTGAATAATCGACAACCCAATTTTTAACAAGAATTCCAATTAAAGAAGTAATCAAAATTAAACCTAATATGGCAACTAATGGAGTTATTCCTATCTTATTTTTTAATTGCATTTTTTAAATATAATATCTATCATTTCTATAAACATTGCACTTGACCATAATTGAGCAAGTGATCCTTTTGCATCAAATTTATCGCTATCACTTAATTCTGACGAATAACCTATTGTTCCTTGTTCTAGTATGTCTTCTGAACATGATACCATGATTTTTGATATTGTTTTCCTGTATTTTGGTTCATTAACTTTATATAAGGCCATTGCTGTAATGCAGTTGTGCCAATACCAACTATCTCCATTATGATAACTTTGATTGTTTTCACCAGTATAGTTCCTTTGATATTCTTTGTTCTTTATATCAAGAGATGAAACACCTCCCCACTTCAGATAAAGCCTTGGCAATGCTTTATCAAAAATATCTTCCCATTCTTCTTTTTCAAAAAGATATGGTGCTATGTAATATGCAAGGAATATGTTTGATGAAAACCTATCTTTTTTAAGGGAATCAAATAAAATGCCATCACTAAAATATGAATTCTTTATTTTTTGTTCAAAAAGGGATTCTATATTGCAAAACTTTTTTTCATCTTCTCTTTTATTAAGTAATTTTGAAAGGCGTGATAAAAGTTCTATAAAACTTAAATAAAGAACCTGTATGTCTATTGCATAATCTATATCTATTGTATCCATCCAACTATCTCCCTTTTTGTGTTGTATTAACTCTGTTTCACTATTAAAACATTGTTCTGTAAGTGATGTAAAAATTCTTTTAAATTTTAAATACAATGAATCTAATTCCTCTTTTGTGAAATGTTTTTCAAGTTCATCTTTTTTTTGAAGGTATTTTATAAGATCTAAAAACCTTTTTGCGAACCATAGTGTTGAATCGCAACTTAAAAATGAATCCTCTTTTTCTATTCTTTTGCAAAGACCTGTATCAAAATCTATTTTGCCAAAATATTCAAGTAATTTTGATTTTACATAAGAAAGATTATCGCAACTAATAAAAGCATTTATGGAAATAAGTTCATCTCTACTCCAGGTTTCTGTAAACCATGGATAACCAGCAAATGTAAATCCTGATGAATTAGAATCTTTTGTGTTGTTTTTATAAAAATTAAAAAGTGCATTCTTTGATAACTGGTATGAATTTTTTAAGGTTACTGGAATTGGTTTTTCAAAATCTACTTCTTTTGTTGTTATGTCTGTTAAGTTCTTGTCAAATTCTTTTAAATCTCTCTCATATGTGTCAAGTATTCTTATTTGATTTTTAACATCCTGAATGGATGTTAATGAAGCTGAAAATATGATTTTTTGACTTGATTCTACATTAATATTTATAAGTTTATAAACAAAAAAATTACTCAAAGAATTTCTTTCTTTTGAATATGAATACTCTTTTTCTACCCATTTGCTTTCTAATGTAAAATTATTGTTTGGAATTTTTATGCCAAGATATACTGTATATTCTTGATTCTTTGAATATTTAATTAATATTGTATCATTTTCTATATTTACATCATAAATTCTTCCCCATTTGTCAAAATCTGTACTTTTTCTGCAATCAAGATCAATTGATAAAATACCATAAAAATTTTTTATGTTGTACACAAAACCTGAGTTTTGCCCAAGAAAAAATGAATCACTTGCACAACTTTCATCATCTTGTTCAACTATTGTGCTTTTTAGTTTTCTTGTTATGCTATATAAATCATACTCTATTTCAAATGCTTGATAATCTTTAACAGTTATTTCATCAACTATCTTGTAGACCTGTTTTTCTGAAAAATCAAAAATGTTAAAGCCCTGAAACTTTGAAGAATTTTTTAAAACTCCAAGGTTTAAAAAATCCCCTTTTGTATTGGTTAATAAGAAATTAAGGTTCTTTTGTTTTTCTGTGTCCTTTTGGTGATAGGAGCATTTATCATTGTTTATAAGATACCTGATATTCATATTATTTAAATGGTATAATTTATTTAAAAGTTATGTTGTTAATCTTATAGTGATTATAAAATACATATGATATTCTATAATCTGTTTACTCTAACAAATTAAAATGATAATTAATCTTTTAAAAATATTAATATATTTATTGTTTAAAAATAATATTATCTTACACCCATTACAAATTCATTAAAATAAGGAGTTGATAAATTATCACATGTTTGATAATTATAGTAACTTTCTTGTGAATTATGTGTAGATAATCCTAATACTCTTGATAATAAATATTCTTCATGTGTTATGGTTGTAGAATCATTTGTTATAATAAGGTTAGACCATATTGATGGCCTATTTTGATACATTTTTATAATTCCAGACATACCATAATTAGCAACATAACAATTGTTTGATGGATATTGTAAAGAATAATAGCTATATTCATCTATTTTATCTTCAAAACTACAATCAATAAGATTATATGTATTAGTAAAATTCCATACACAATTTATATTAAAAGCATTTTTGTCTATAGATAATACTCCTATCTGACTATAATTTATGTTTTGTATTTTGTTTAAAATGTTTCCATAATTACTTAAGGTAGGTGTTGATATAGAATCTGTTTCTAATCTATAAAATGTTGATTGTGTAAAATATTCATCATGATTTCGTTTTATATTTGCAACTACAGTCCAGCCTCCACCATCTGTTTCCATATCACAATATACATCTATTGGACTTATAGGACCACTTTTGTCTGGATCTATTCTGTATATGCCGTTTCCTGTTGAACCACTATAATTGTAACTGTTGTTTGATGGATTCCTGTATTCATTACAATTTGTAGCATAAGTTGAATCTGACCAGCTTTTAACACCTAAAGTTTCTGATATGTTGAAAACTTCTTTTGTTGTGATATTCCATATAAATGAATAGTTTCCTACAGTTATGTTACAAGAATGTGTAAATAAGGGTTGATTTGATGATAACATTCTTATTTTTAAAACATCTGATAGCAAAATTTGTGAATGATTAGTCCAATCTTCATCATTTATCTAAAATTGTGGATTTCCATCTCCTGTTATTGTTACATCAATTAATCCATCAAAACCAGTAATTGTTATGTTATCTGAAACAATTAAACTGTTTAATTCTACATTTTGTTTGTAATCAAATAAAAATTCATCTGGTGTTATGTCTTGACTTACTGAAAAACATGTACTGTAAATGTAACTTGTGTTTCCACTAAAACTTCCATTATTGCATGTTCGTAATTCGTAAGCACATGTCTCATTATAGTTTGTAGAATTTGAAATGTAAAAATTGTAACTTGCACCATGATTTTTTGTGATTCCATCAAGACTACATGGTAAATAAAATGGAATACCTATATGTTTGAAATATACTGAACTGCTTAAAACACCTTTGTCTGTTATAACTAAAATTTCTGGGTTAGGTATTTTAAGTTTAGAAATACATTCTGAAACATCTATTTCTATGATGCCTGAAGAATAAATCGTTTCATTGTCAAAACAACTATAACCATCAATTTTTATGTCTTTTACAGTTAAATTATCATTATCATTTTTTATGTATAAACTATTGCCTGCAATTGCTTCAACCTTTAGTCCAAAAGATGAAGTTAAGTAGGCATCAGTATAATCATCACTTAATAATTTTGATGAGTAATCAATATACCAATTATTAAAACTTAAAATAGATATTACACTTATAAGTGTTAATAAAATTACTGCTGATAATAAAGCAACTCCTTTTTTATTCATAAAAATATAAAACAAAGCTTGTGTTTATATATTTTATTTAGACTTTGTAAGAGTTATTATACTCAAAATATCATTTAGTAACCTTTATATTTATTACCATATTTTGATTTATTAGAAAAATGTTGCCTTCTGTTTATTTTAAAACATATGGATGTGCCTTTAATCAGCTTGATTCTGAGGTTATGATTGGATTTTTGCAAAGAAATGGATATGTTATAACATCAGACCTTAACAGTGCCGATATAGTTGTTATTAATTCGTGTACTGTTAAAAATAGTGCTGAAACAAAACTATTTAATGACATAAAAAGATTTAAATCAGAAAACAAGAAAATTGTTGTATGTGGCTGCGTCCCACAGGCTGAACCTAGTTATCTTAAAACTAAACTTAAAGATATAACTGTATTAGGAATAAATGAACTTGATAAAATATGTTCTGCTGTAGATAAAACCTATAATGGAGATGTATTACAGAATTTGTCTGATCTTAGTTTTAGTAATATAAAATTAAATAGATGTGAAAAAGAAAATTTAAGACTTAACAGCTATGTATATAATATAGATTCTAAAGATGAACTACAAAAAAAATCAAAAAATATTATAGGTATCGTTCCAATAAATGAAGGATGTTTAAATCATTGTACTTATTGTAAAACCAAATATGCAAGAGGATCATTATTTTCATACTCTATAATGGCAATAAAAGAAGCTGTTGAAAACAAACTTAAAAATGGAATAACTGAGATATATTTAACATCACAAGACACAGCTTGTTATGGATATGATATAGGATGTAACCTTGTTGATCTTTTAAAAGAAATTTTAACCATAAAAATGGATTTTAAAATCAGAATAGGAATGGGAAATCCAAATCTTTTTTTAAAAATTATAGATGATATTCTTAGTCTTATGCTTAAAGATAAAAGAATTTATAGATTCTTACATATTCCAATTCAAAGTGGAAATGACAGGATACTTAAGCAAATGAGAAGACCTTATACTGTTAATGATTATAAATTGATAGTTAATACTGCAAGAGCCAAAATACCTAATATAACTATTGCAAATGATATTATTGTAGGATATCCAACTGAAACGCAGGCAGAGTTCTATGAAACTTTAAAACTTGTTGATGATGTTAAATTCAATGTTTTAAATTTTTCAAGATTTTGGTTAAGGCCTAACACTATAGCTTCAAAAATATATGTTAAAACTGATTTTGTTGATGGTCTTGAAAGTAAAAAAAGAGCAATAGAATTAAAAGAAAGATTTGAAAAAATAGCATTAATTAATAATTCTGAATGGATTGGCTTTACTGGATATGTTAAAATCATTGAAAACGGAAAAATTGGAACTGATTCTGTAATTGCAAGAAATGACTATTATAAACCAATAGTTATAAATAATGCAAAAAAAAATAAGCTTAAAATTGGGGATATTGTAAAGGTTAGAATAACTGATGTTACATGGTTTGATTTTAGGAGTGAATTAGTGTAAACACATTAGAATATTATATAAATATCTTTTTTGTCATTAATATATAGTGGTTAAAACATTAGAAATAGCATCATTCTTTGATGAAGGAGTTTTAAAAGATCCTCAGACAGTCTTTTATAATCAGATGGAATGGAAGGAAAAAGTTGCAACTAGTGAACAACTTGAAAATGATTATCTGTATTGTAAAAATGCGGGCGATAAGTTTATAAAATCGCCAACTTTTGCAAATTTTGCATTAAGAGCAGTGGTTGGGCATTCAAACGAAGGACATTGCAGTTTTCGTGGAACAAGATATCCTAACACAACTCTTAATGATATATTTACATCTGATGTTGTAGGTGGTGAAAAAAGCCTTGAAACATTGCTTGAACAGAATAAAAGCATATTGCGTTCTGTTGCCCAAATAATATATGAAGCAGCAACAACTGATCAACCAGCTTTATCACTTGAAGAACATGTAGATATTTTAGGAGAACCATTGTGGAGCGTTGTTGAGCCATTGGCTTTTCTTAAAGGATTCGCATTCGGTGGAATGTTTGACAATTATAATTTAAGAAAAATCGCTGAATATAAGTATGGAATCAACCTTGGTGGTGGTTATTGTTTTAAAACTGATATGGATATACTTAGCAGTCTTGGAATTGATATAAGCGAATTAGCACGTGCAGATTTTTCAAGTTATGATTTTTTAAATGGTATACCTGCTCCTCAGAGACGTGAAATATTTGAAAGAGTCGGACTTATTGAAAGATTACCAGAAATTGATTTTTCTGAAATTTTAAGTGTTGATGATTTTTTTGAATCATGTAGTCAAATTACAGGTCCAAGATTCTCTTATGAATATATAAGAGAAGCTAAAGGAGATGGTGTTTCTGACGATACAGCTGTTTCAATTGCACCTTTTTTAGATTTTTGTTTTAAGAACAATTCTCCACTTCATTATAAAAGCCTTAAGGCTGGTGCTGAAATGGCTGATTTTGTTGATACAATATGTAAATTTGCACCATATTATACCGCAAATGGACTTGATGAGGATTTTGCAGGTCTTGCAAATCATCTTTTTTTAAAAAGAGTGCGTGAAGATAAATATTATGCTGAAAGGATGGGAATAAATAAGGGCATACTTGAAAAAAGATTAGCTAAAGAAGGAGATGAATTTGCACTTATACCAAAAGATGAACTGGTTGATTTTATAGCTTTGTCAAAAAATCCATACAAAGAACCTATACATTCTTCTGCAAGATATTTTACTTTAACTGTTCCAACTGTTAATAAAGTATCTTATGTACGAGAACAACAAACAGCATTAATGTTAAGTATCCTTGCAAAACATGGAATTATTCGTGATAAATCCGCAATTCCTAAGATTAGTCTTGATTATGAAATAGGTTTTCATAGATATCCTGCAACAAATTTTTATGAAAGATTAAGAGATTTGTCTGAAATAGTTATGAAAGGATGCTATGCTTCTGGCATAAATGATTTTTGGGAAGAAGAGAATAGAAAAAGAAAAGATGCTTTAATTATTGCAAAAGAAGCATAAAAATCTATTTTATTTTTTATATATTATAAATTTGTTCTAATTATCTAAAAACTTATGTTTGAGTTTTTAAAAAATGTTTATTTACAAAATTTTTATGAATTTATGTTAATATTATAATAAGTTTTAAAAAGGAGTTTTTAATTAAAATTCTACCTGTTTTTTAGAGATGTTATTATAAATCCGTTTTTTGTTTCTTTTGAGTCGTTTATCTCATATCCTAAATGCTTAATCTCATCTCTTATTTCATCTGATTTTATAAAATCCTTATTTTCTCTTGCTTTTGCTCTTTCTTTTGCAAGCTCAATAACTTCTAATGGAATTTCTTCTAATTCTGTGAATAATAATCCTAAAACACTGTTAGTGTTATCAAAGAATTTTTTTGCAAACATTACATCCTTTTCTGAATATTTTTCAAATTTATTAAATTCATTCATAAATTCATATAAGGATGCAAGTGCTTCTGCTGTGTTGAAATCGTCTGATAATGCTTCGTTGAACTTTTTTATTAGCATATCATATATTATTTCTAATTGATTATCTGCAATATCAAATTTTATAAGCCTTAGTTTGTTGTAAAAATTATTGATCTTATCAACATTCTTCTGTGATGCTAAAAGTCCATCAAATGTAAAATTCATTGATTTTCTATAATGTGTTTTTAATGTCATTTCTCTAAATGCTAATGGGTGATATCCTTTTTCTATTAAATCGTCAAGAATGTATACATTGCCTAATGATTTTGACATCTTTTCATTATTTACTAAAAGATGTTCGTTATGCATCCAATAATTTATCACATCTATTGAATTTTCAGAACACTGGTTTTGTGCAATCTCATTTTCATGATGTATTGGAATATGTTCAATTCCTCCTGTATGAATGTCTATCATGTTTCCTAAATATTTATATCCCATAGCAGAACATTCTATATGCCAACCAGGAAAACCTACACCCCATGGTGATTCCCACCTTAAAGTGTGGTTTTTATGTTCTCCTACACAAAAAATCCATAAGGCAAAATCTTGATAATTTCTTTTTGTGTCTTTGTTTGTAACTCTTGCATCCTTCTTTTTCTCCTCTAAATGCTGACCAGATAGCTTTCCATAATCTTTGAATTTTGATGTGTCAAAATATACACCATCTTGTGTTGTATATGTATAACCATTTTTTTCTAAAGATTTTATTATATCTATCTGCTCTTTTATCTCTTCACTTGCACGAGGTATGTATTTAGGTTTTATGACATTTATCTTGTCTATATCATTTAAATATATATTTTCATAATATTTTGCTATTTCTAATGGATGTTTGTTTTCTTTTTTTATAGCTTTTTCAAATTTATCTTCTCCATCATCTGCATCTGATGTAAGATGACCAACATCTGTTATATTCATAACATCTTCAACTTGATATCCAAAATACCTAAATGTTCTTTTGACAAAATCCCAAACAAGTGCAGCTCTTAAATTACCTATGTGCTGTGTTGAGTAAACTGTAGGTCCACATGAATATATTTTTAATACGCCTTCTTTAATAGGAGCAAATATTTCCTTTGTTCTTGTTTTGGTATTATATATCTTTATTTGTGTCATATCAAATTTAAATATGATTTATTTATAAAATTTGTTTAAGTAAGGTGAAATTTATTTATTTTTTATTCTATCTTAACAGTAATAGACTTAAAATTTTCATAATCTGTATTTTTATTGAGTATAAGGTTTAAATAGTATGTTCCTTTATTTATACTTTCATCAATTATTAAATTGTATATTTTTGCCTGTTCTTCATTCTTATTTATAAAAAAACCAGAACCTGTTAAAATTATGTTTTCTTGTTTTTGACCATCTACTGATGTTATTTCATATTCTAAATATTTACAGTCTAAAACTCCAGAATCACAATCAATGACAGTTTTAAGATTGTTTTTTATTTTTATGTATACCAAATTTTTCTTGTTTTTTTGAGCCCTTAGAACTACTGTTGGATCTGTACATAATACATCATCACATTTTTTTAACTTTTCTAATGCTATTTCTTTTTCGTTTTCTATTACGTTAGCAAAACTTTCATTGTTTTGCATAAACAATGATTTTGAATATTTGAAAAGAAAAAACACTACAATAATTGATATTATCAATATTAAAATCGTATTATATGAAATTACTGCCTTATTATTTTTCATAATATTGTCTATTGAAAAAATTATTTATTAAATTTTCTGTTTAAAAAAAGGGATGAATTCTAATTTTTGTAAAAATTAGGGTTAATTATTGTAAAACCTGCAAGAGATGTTGTAATTGTCTGTATTTTTTGTTCTCTTTTTGTTTCTTTTCCTTCTTTATCAAATGAAACCACATCATAATTAACATCCAATTTCAATCTTATTGTCTGTTTTGTTTCATATTTTTGAGTGTCAAAGATTTGTGTTTGTGCTAATGGAAGGCTCTCACCTATGTTTTTTAATTTTGTGTTAAATGACATTTTCCCTAATACTTTTGATGATGGATCTTCAATTCTTAATTCTTTTACGTATATGTTTTCAATCTTTTTATTATCAGTATTTGTTATATCTATAAGTGTAAGATCCATTTTTACCATATTTTCTGTTTCAATATTTATGATAAGAGGCGTTTTGTATGATATTGTTCCTCTAAACATTAAATCGGTAAGCTTAAACTCTACTGTTTTTTGTTCTGATATTACTTTTGAATTTTCAGATAAGATGCACTCTTTCTTAAAATCATCACATGTTTTTGACAAATAGTCGCCAAGATTACCATTACATCCAACAGTTGCATCTGTTTTTTGAACATCTGCTGGACAATTACAGTATGTTTCTCCCTTTTCTTTTATACCATTTCCACACTTATTTTGCTCTATCTGTTTGTATAATATGCATTTTCCCTGTTCTTTATCATATCTGTACTTTTGATATGTTGTATCTTGTTGCGTACAATCAGGTTCTTTTCCACAGGCAGATATAAATATTGTAGAAATTATTAAAATAAAGATGAATATTTTTTTAAAACTCATTTTAGCTCACATTAACTGTTATTGTAACTGTTTCTTTATGCTCTTCATCATTTGGAAAAAGATGAATGCTTAGATAATATGTACCTATCTGTGCTTCCTTCTTATCTGCCTTTAATGTATACATTTGTGCATCTTCATCACCGACTTTTGCCTGAAAACCTGGACCTACCAAAGTTAAGGCGTTATCTATTGGATCACCAACACTGTCTACAACTTCGTATGATACTTTCTCATCATTACAGCTGTTAAGCTCTCCTGCCTTACAAGACATTGCATCAGATCCCTGAAACACTCTAACTTTTATGAAAACATTTTCATTACCACCTTTTTTTATGTTTATGCTTGGTGTAGGATTTACGCAAAGATTACCTGGACATGACCTAACATCATCTAGTTTTAATTTTTCGTTATCTCCCATCTGGCTATTGAATGTTTCAGCACCTCTGCCTACAAGACTGTTTACAAAACCTATAACCAAACCTAAGACAACCATACCAATGATAAGCATTATTATAAGGTTTAAACTTAGCTCAACAGCTCCCTTTTTACTTGTTTTATAGTTCATAATAAAATGATATAAAATTTGAATTTAAAAATGTTTTTTATTATGTTTAATAGTAACAAGTAAAACTATGTAACTTTTATTGATATTACCTTTTCTTTGTTATTACGACTTATTGTAAAAAAATACCTATTAAACTGTATTGTGTCTTCTTTTGGGATTATGTATAGTATATTATCTTTTTGTGTTATTTCAAAAGATTTAACAGCATTTTGCCCATATTCATCTCTTATTTCATAATTAAAATTTTCGGGATATATGTATATTTTGCCTGTATAGTTCTTTTTTATATCTATTTCTGGATAAGGAATAGTGCATATATCTTCATTACATCCCTGAACCTGTTTTATTTTTGCCTTATCATTTTCTGATAGTTGTGTTCTTTGTGCTGATTGGTAAAGTGTATTTTTTACTATTATTATTTCTAATATTAACAAAATCAAAATTACAGGAACCATTATGTAATACAGTTTTTTATCCATAAAATTAACGAATCAATCGTATTTAAATAATTTGCTAATAAACAAATATCTTAAAAAATAGTATATAGAAGTTCTTTAGAACACAAAGGAATTGAAAATTAATTTCAAACCCTTTATTTCGATTGAACTTTAGGTAAATTATTAAACAAAAAAGTTAATGTTTATTGAACATTAACTCTATCTCCTGATAAGGAACCAGCATTTAATTTCTTTACTGCTGCTGATGTATCCTTAGCAGAATAACCGTATACTAATACAGAGTTCTTATCTGAGAAGTATCTTATAACTCCTTCATTTTCAGAAACGCCAGCTTGGTCTATTGTGTATGTATTTATACCTAATAAACTTCTTGCTACTGAGTTTATTGCTGGACCACCAACAACAATCATGTCTGATGAACCTGAAACCTGTGTATCAAGAACAGCTGATTTAACATCAAATGTTATTGCTTCAGCACTTAGTTTTTCTTCTTTTACAACTGTGTAACCATCTGCTTTCAATTCACTCTTTTTAGAGTCAACTTTATCAGCGTCAACTGTTACTGTGTATGAATCAGAAGCTGCACCAAATACTAATTTAACATTTGCTCTAACTTGTTCTTCAGGAACCATAATTCTTACGAATTCTTTATCCTTGTTATCAAATTCAACTTTTGTTCCGAAAACATCAACGTATGTTTTTCTATCGGAATTTCTGTATTCATTGTTTTCAAAACCTGCATTAGCAAAAGTTGCAAGTGTTCCTGTACTATCTAATGAACTAACTCCTTTAATCATAAATTCATCATCTGTTGTATCAAGATCAAATTCAACTCTTACCTGTTGCTGATCATCTGTTGCACTGTCTCCTCTTGTATCGGCACTATCAAGTTTGAATACAAATTTTGGAGTTGTAGCACTGATGTCTATTGTTTCAGCATTTGTTAAGTCTAGTAACAAATCATTCTCAAATCCTATAAGATTTCCAAGTTTTGTAACATTTAATATTTTGTTTGTAGGTGCACTTGTACCATCTAATAAACCTGTTACTCCCCAAGCTAATTTAGTTTCCCACTGTGACTCTTTAATATCATCTTTTCCGCCACCTCTTAGGTATTCAAGGAAATCAATCTCTTTATCAACATCACTTGTATCAAGAGTTCTAATTTCAAACATGTACTGTTCATCATTATCCTTTGATAAAAGGAAACCTGAACCTCTTGTATTAGCACTTGTCAAGTCGAATGTTGGAGCTGTTCCATCAAGTAATGCTGCAGCTAAATCTCCTACTGTTCCTGTTGTACCAGCTGTAAAGTCCTCAGAGTTTCTAAAGAATGTTCTGTCTCCGGCTCTGTTACCTTTAAAGTAAACTATACTGTCAGCAGCTGTTTTAGCTCCTAGGTGTATCAAATCTCTTGAGAATGATTCTCCTCTAATTGTTTTTCCAGAAACCTTAACATCCTCATCATTAACTCTTACTTCAACTGTTGAGTATTTTGGTTCATTTGTTCCTTCGTAAACTAATCTGAAAGACTGGAATAAAACATCTTCAAGGTGCTCTCCTTTCTGCAATAATGTATCGTCCTTTACTTTGTATGTAATCTGTATTGTATCAATTCCAGAACCTGTAAAGTCAGACCATATTTCATAACCTTCAAACATATCGTTTATTTTTTCGTTGTTTACTTTAACAAGCTTGTTACCATCTAGTAATTCAACTTTGTTTCCACCAACAACTATCTCAGCATAACCTTTTACAGCATCTCTTGAAGATGAAACTAAATCTGTAACAGCAACTGTAATACCTGAAACCTCCTCTGTATCGTATTCTGAAATTGATCTTGACTGTCCGTTTATAGTCAACAATACTTTTGTATCAGAAACTGACATTACAGCAATATCATAATCTTTGCCATCCATTGATACTTTTGTACTTTCTCCTTCACCTAATGATATCTTGTTTGCTCCACCAAGTAATACCAATTTATCAAGATTGTTACCAGTAAATGCAATATCACCAACTGTGAATTCGTTACCCATTATTATAAGTTCTTGACCAATAAAGTCATCCTTATTTGCAGATGTTGTTAATGTGCCTGTTATTGCTGTTTTAAGTGACAACTCATACATTGCAAAAACATCATCGTATTCAAAATAAACACCATCAACAATGTCTCTAACATCTTCAACTTTATCTCTTAAAGCGTAGTTGAATTTACCAAAACCAGTTGTCTTATCGTAAGCTACGTACAATAACTGTTCGTAATCTTCATCTGAAACACCGTTTCTGAATCTACCATCTGCTAGAACATCAATATCACGAGAATCAAAACCTGACTGTTCTGTAACATCTCCTAAGTTCTCACCGTAGTTTAACTCATTATTGCTTCTTACAGCATTTAATTCTTCTCCACCTGAGCCTGATTTTTTATAAGTAATTACTACTTTTTCAGAACTTCCAGAGAACTCTGCCTTCAAATCCTCAATAACGCTTGAAGCTGAAGTACTATCCATAGCATCAGCTGTTGAACCTACAACAACCTGACCTACAAACTTGCCATTCTTAACAAAATTGTTAGGATATGTGCTTAATCCTGCTCCAAAAACAGCAGAACTTACCATAGCAGCTGAAGCTGCAATAGCAGCAATTCTTTTTGTTGCTTTTCTTAATTTATTCATTTTTGTTTTTACACCTTTTTTTATTCGGTACAAGGTTCACTTACAAGACCTTGCCTAGCTTAGGAACTTACAGTAATCTGATATAATCAATGGTATATAATTATTTATTACCACTTTTTGATTAATCAATTTGACTTTTTTCCAGCCCCCGAATATGAAACAACCAAATATTCATTCTTGTTCCAAGGGCTAATATAAGATTGGCATTTTTTATTTATAAAGGTTGCGAAAAAATGATACATTAACTTTATAAACCCCTATTATTTTCATCCAAAAAGCCTGTTTTACCGCAAGGAAACCTTGATTTGTCATTATTTAATTAGTTTTGTTTTTAATGACTTTGTAGTTGTAAAAATAGAAAGATTTTTAAACTTAAATGATAAATATGTTTTATGAACAGAAAAAAAAACTGTTTTTTTATACTAATTATGCTCTGTTTCTTATATTTTTTATCGGTTACAGAAAATGTAGTTTATGCTGATTCGGTAAGTTTTGATATTGATGATGATTTATCAACAAAAGATAGAGAAAACTTTGATAATATATTAAAGCCTGTTGCAAAACTTTACATGCTTTTTAAGTATGCAGGATCAATTATAGGAATGATCGCAATATTGTTTGCAGGGTTTAGCTTTATGACTGCTGGAAATAATAATATAAAAAGAGATAATGCCAAAAATTCCATGGTTTACATAATAATAGGGCTAATAATTATATGGAGTGCTCCTTATATTGTGAATTTTATACTTGGATGAAGATGAAAATCGCATTCATAATGCCTTTACTTATATTGATTGGTATAGGAAATGTATATGGGTTTGAGATTATTGATCTTAAATCTTTTTTTATGTCTCCAAGCGATATTCTTTCTTCTGCTTTTACATACATAAATTCTTACAATGTTGATTTTGATGAATATAGGGATATGTGGATGTTTAATGTTAAACTAATATCTTTTTTCTTTGTTATAGTTCTCTGTTTTAATGGATTTGAATTTATTAATTCTTCTTATGCTATTGAAAAAAGGTATAATGCTAAGGAAAACTTGAAAAAAAATCTTATTGCAATGATATTCTTACACGCATCATTTTACTTGTACTCTTTACTAAATAACATAATATCTCAAATTGCATACAGTGCAGGCAGAAATTTTGTTATTGATAGCAATATGCTTTTAGATTTTGATATTATTGCTTTTGGAATATTAACGATTGTACTTATGTTCTCACTTTTGTTGTTTTATATAAGAATTATAATAATTGTATTAGGAATTGTGTTATTACCTTTTGTCATATTTTGTACATGTATTACTTACACAAGAAGGATTGGAATGTTTTTTTTAAATATTATACTTTTTTTTAATATTGTGTCAATCCCTTCAGCGTTTATAATGATGATTACAAAAAAACTATGTTCTGATGCAATTTTGTTTAAACCATTTTTCTATTCAGCAGGACTTATGCTTGTAAGTATTCTTTACATAGCAGGTTTTTTTTATGCACTAAAATATCAGCAGGTATCAGCAAATGGCTTATGAAATTCCTAAACAGCTTGAATATGAAGAAAAAATATTCTTCAATCTAACTTTTAAGCAAATAGTCTTAATATGTATTTTTATGCCTTTTATGATTTTAGCAATAAAAAGCAATCTTAATATTATATTTGTATATTGGTTTTTGGTTCCATTGCTTGTTACAATGATGATAGGTTTTGCATTTTTTGATATGATGCAGTTTTGCAAGTATATGTTTTTTTTTCTTAGAAATATTGTAATAGAGCAGGATAGTGATGATATGAATGATCTTATACCTATAAGCAGAATTGATGATTATAAAATTACTATATTGCAAAACAAAACAAGTGGAGTAAAAAAAGAAAAAAGAATATGCGTGTTTAAAGTTATGCCTATTGATTTTGATATTCTTAATGATGAATCTAAAAAGGATACATTAAAATGCTTTGAAAAACTTCTAAATTCGCTTAACAATAGCATTCAAATAGTTGTTCTAACTGACTCACTCGTTTTAGATTTTACAAGGCAAAACCATAAAATTAATCAAAACATTGCAGACTATGCACAACTTTGCAGTTCTTATAGGGTTTTTCTTGATGATTATATAAAAAAAAATCATCTAAGAAATAAGGAATTTTTTGTAATACTTGAGGAATTTAGAAATATTGATGTAGAATCCTTAATATTTAGTGATAATCTTAAAAACCTTCAGATTAAGCCATATCTTTTAAAAAATGATGAATTGATATATTTTTACAGAAAATTCTATAATAGGGAAAATAAAACAAATATGCATTATGATTTTGATTCTGATAAAAAATCTGGATTTGAGAACAAACAGGCTATAACTCATTTTACTGGGCCTTTAAAGATAACTGGCAGACTTGATTACATAAAGATTGATAATAGATTTTACAGAACAGTGATTGTAAAAGGGTACCCCAGAAGTGTTGAGCCTGGATTCATATCAACAATAATTGCAAACAATGAAAATATTGATATGTCTTTTCACATAGAACCCTTTAAAATTGAAGATGTTATGATAATGCTTAACAGGCAAATAATAAAACAAAGGGCTGACCTTTATGCATATACTTTGAATAATTCAATTAATCCATCCTTACAAATTCAGCATAATGACACATTAAATGTATTAGAAAGCCTGCAAAAAGGTGATGAGAGGCTTTTTAATATTACACTTTCATTTAGCATACATTCAGATAAAAAAAGTGAAATGGATTATCTTACAGAAAAGGTGATAACAAGCTTAAACTCTGTAATGTTGCTTTGTGATGTTGAAAAGTTTAGACAGGCTGAAAATTATAAAATCAATTCTCCTATAAGACATAACCCTGTAAAAAATAATAAGAAAAATATTACTTCAAGAGCTCTTAGTGCATTTTTCCCTTTTACAAGCAGGTTTATGGAAAACGATGAATATGGTAGCCTATTTGGAGTTAATAGCAACATGATTCCAATAATAAGAGATGTTTTTAAATTGCCAAATGCAAATGGATTGATTCTTTCAACTTCTGGGGGAGGAAAAAGCTATTTTTCAAAACTATTTCTTTTAAGAAATTTTATGATGGGAACAAATATCATAATAATAGATCCACAAGGAGAATACATGGGAATAACAGAGTATGCTAAGGGTAAAAATATTGAAATATCAAAAGAAAAAAAATCTATAATTAATCCGCTTGATTTGTTAAGCCAGACATATATGCAGAAAAGAATGTCATTACTTGAATTATTTGCAATAATGCTTGGTGAACTTACATTTGCACAAAGAACTGTTCTTGATAAAAACTTAAAAGAGGTATATGATTTGTATGGAATATTTGATGAAAGTTATGAATCAAAGAAAATGCCTATTCTTGAAGATTTGTATAAAATACTTGAAAAAAATTATAAAAAGGCATCAAAAATGGAGCAATATAGTTACGAATCGCTGATAAACAGATTATACATATATGTATATGGTGTTTTTTCATTTTTAAATGCTCAAACTTCTGTAAATATAAGTGATGAGGCATGGATTAATTTTGATATATCCAAAATTCATAAGCAACTTAAACCTGTTATGATGTTTATAATACTTGAAGAGATATATACAAGAATGAAAAAAAATTCATCAGTTAAAAAAATACTTCTTATTGATGAGGCATGGCTTTTGATAAATAACAGCTCTGATGCTAATTATATATTTGAAATAGTTAAAACATGTAGAAAATTTAATCTTGGAATATTGCTTGTAACTCAGGATTTAGAAGATTTGATAAATTCATACAATGCTAGAGCAATAATTACAAATATCTCATATACAGTACTTTTAAAACAGAAAAGTGCAGGAATTGAGATGTTATCAAAAATGTTTAATTTATCTGAAAAGGAATGTAATATACTTAAAATGGCTGATGTTGGACAAGGAATATTAATACTTGACAACAGACATGAAGCATTAAACATAATTGCAAGTGAAAATGAACACAGGATTATTACAACAAACCCTAATGAAAAGTTCTATTCTAAAAAATACCCATTAAGTAGAAAAGAAGACTGTAAAATCAAGATTGACACTTCTAAAAATGTTTTTGAAAGTCTTATGTTAACATGTGAAGAAAAGAATTATCTTATGTCAACAGGGTTTGGAATTGGTAATTTTGTAGGCTTAAATGATAGAAGGTATAAAGAATATTTTGTTAAAACTAATAATGTTGAATCAATTGAACATACGTTTCTTGTTGAACAATTAAGAGAGTACATACAAAATAAAGGATACAAAGTTGATGTTAATGTTGTAAAAGATGCTGATATTATATTTTATGATAAATCAAAAAGACTGATTGCAATAGAAATTGAAACAGGAAAAATGTTTAAATTTAGGAAAAAATCACTATTATTAAAACTTCATAACCTAAAACTTAAATATGATAAATTTTACATAGTAACAACATCATATCAGGTTCAGAAAAGATATAAAATATTTTTAGGAAGTAAGTCAGAAATATATAACAGAAAAACAATAGTTGAAAAACTTGATATGATACTTTAATTATCTGTATGTGCTGTATGTGTATGTGTTTTTGCCATCAGTTAAGAATATATCATTATAACCTGATTCAAGACACGCACTAAGATTTATTGCATTTATCCCTAATCTGTATTTTGAAGGATTTAGAGGACATGTGTTGTTGTTGATTTTAAGGAGTGTTGGCTCAAATTCTAATTCTCTTACATTAACAAGAAGAATAGAACTATCATTAAAACCTAATATCTGCATATTGTCTAATCTTGTCTTGTGTTTTAATTCATAACTTATCCCATCTATAAGTGATAGATGCCATCCCATAAGTATGATAAAAGATACAATTGTTGTAAAAACAAGCAATACTGCAACAATTGATGGCACAAAAGATTTTTTATTTGGCATTATTAAGATTATTGAGTACTTGCTGTTTTTAAATATTTGTTAAAATTTAAAAATAAGTGATTGTTGTGGTTATCTTTAAAATGGTGTGTTTTTTTTTATTTTACGCATCCAAAGGAGCAAACATCATCTTGTTCTCATTTAAAAGCATTGTCAAAGATTGTTTTATGCCATCTGTTGGAGCTTTAGCAATAAGTTTTTCAAGCTGATTACTCTGTGATCCTATTTCATCTTTTATTTTGCCTATAAATGCTGTATTTTGTGAATTATCAACAACTAAGAACTTAATGTTTTGCTGTCTTTGGCTATATAATCTTGCAAAAGAATAAAAATCATTCTCTGCAACTTTATCATCAATCAATTTATTCATGATTTCTATTTGTTTTTGCAAGATGGATGTATAAAGTTTGAATTCTTTTTCAGGATTTTTCTCTTCTTTTGCAATGTATGATAACTGGTTGTTTATAATTGATAACACATTAGATTTTGTTTCTAGATCTATTTCGTAGTCTAATATTATCTTAGAATGTTTATTTAGCATACTTATAATGTCTTCTGTTTTTGTCATATATGAGGATGCGTATGTAAGTTCATTTGTGTAATCTCTAAAAGTATCGTAGTGTTCTTTGGTTCTTCCAAGTTTTTTCATTTGCAATGATTCAGATAGTCTTTTTTCTGCAAAAGATAAATGCAAATCAATCTTTTTTGAATCAGAACCTGCATTTTCAAGTGCAGTCTGTTCTTCTTCTCTTGATTTTAAATAATCTACATCAGTTGGAAGAACTGAAACTTCAACTAATTGCATGGGTACAACAACTCTGTTTATATTTGGCATGTAGTAGTATGCTAAAAATACTAAACCTGACAAAACCAATAATAAGATTGATAGTTTTATATATTTTTTTTTATCCATTTTTTTATTTTATCTGAATGTTTGAAACATCCATATTGCCTATGCTAATCCATGTTTGTTCTGGCTGAATTGATATGTTTATAGAGTCTGACATATAGTATTGAGACTGTAAATCTGGTATCTGTAATGTTGATGTATCTGATGTTGGTTTTTTGTTATGAATGTAGCCAGCTGATAAACTATTTATGTATTTTGGATTTGGATATACTGTTATGTTACCTATACCCATCGTTCCATAAGCATTATAAAAACCCCAGCAATAAACACTTAAATTCTTATTAACTCCGCAAAATGCACCATAAGAAGAACCAAGTGCAATAGGATTATCTAAACCTTCACCATATTCTGTTATGAGTACAGGTGTTGTTAAATATCCATAACCAGGATCCCATCCAGGAATTGTCTGACTATGTCCCCAACAATACATCTGCATATTTTTTGTTATGGCACATGTTGCGGACTGATCTGATGAACCAAGAACCTGAACTACATTATCTAACCCAGTATCTACTGGATAATTATAATTGTTAGCACTTCCCAATCCTGTAAGATAATATCCCCCATAACCCCAACAATAAAGTGAACCGTCTGACTTTATTCCACAATATCCAAAATGAATCGGTGCTATATAAACAGCATCTTCTGAAAATTCAGGCGTTGCAACTTTGCTAGGAACAGTTGCCCTTGATCCTATACCATCTCCAAGTTGACCATATTGTTCATAACCCCAGCAAAATGCTTTTTTTGTAGATTTTGTGATCGCACAAAAAGAATAATAACCACCTGTAACAAATCCAATATCTCCCTGTATTAAACCAGCACCTTCGCTTACTAAAGTAGGATTCAATGTACTTGTCGCAGCCAATCCATCACCTATATCACCGTATGGACCATATCCCCAACAATAAAGTTTACCATCTGATTTTAACCCACAAAATGCTTGAACACCATTTCCTGCTAGTTGTGTAACATTATCTATTGAAGCTTTTACAGGAGTATAATATGTTGTAGAACCTCCATTTCCCAATTGCCCATTTCCTCCATATCCCCAACAATAAACTGAACCATTTTGTAATAAAGCACATGTTGCAACATTATTTACCACAACTTGAATTGTAGCACCATCTAAGCCAACAACCTTTACAGGACTATACCTTACTGTTGCTGTTCCATCTCCCAGTTGACCATATGTATTATCACCTACACAATAAACATCTCCAATTTTATCAATATAACATCTATGATATGTTGAATAAACACTTTCTGTTAAAAATCCAGGGCTTAATCCATTTGTAACTCCAATACTATTGTTTAAATCACTGTTCATTGTTGGATTTCCAAAGTATGCATATATGTGATATTCATCTGTTAAGTTTTCTGTTGAAATCTCTTTTTTAGGAACTCTTGCCTTAAAATAAGTAGAATTTGTGTTACATGTGAAAGCATTTAGATTGTAGTTTAGTAAAGTTACTCCATCATTATCACTAAAACGAATATCTGAACAATCACTCTTCATTTTACCCAAACTTATCAAAGTTTTTGTGTCAATATTTACAACAAAATCATAGTAATCTCTGTTTGATTCATTAATAACTTGATTTAGACTGATTAAGTTTCTATACCTAAAATTTTCGTATGGATTTATCTGTGTTACTGCATATGTAAAAGATGTTGCAAACACAAATAAAAACATTAAAATTGTTAAGATATTTATCATTTGTTTTCCGCTAAAGCCTTTTTTCATTTTTATTTTTTTTTCTACCATTCTTTTTATTTTAAAACTATTAATATTTTACCTGTTTTATCTGTCTGCTGTAAAGCGTAACCTATAGTTCCATCAATACATAATTGGTTGTTATATATTACCTCTTCTATTGGTAGTGATGATTGTGATGGATTTATAAGTTCACATTTTTTTGCATGCCCTTTTATATCAGATGCAACTAACCTATCACCTCTTTTTATAGGATTTGATTCATCAACAATTACTTTAGTTGGAACTTTTCCTACAAGTGCAACAAGATGACCATTTTCTTCGTTACCGTTTATAACCAAACCAGGTTTAGTTGATATAACTCCTAAAACTTTTTGATATGAATAAGTGCTTTTTTCTATTGAATCATCTTGTGTTTTGGATATGACAACAACATCACCAGCAGAAAATTCTTCATTTGAATCTGATAAGTATTTTTCTGCAAGATCTGCACCATCTGCAATTAATTCACCAGTTGCATGAACATCTCCTAACACATGTACCACTCCATCGCTTGGTGTTAAATCGTAGGGATTGCTTCCGGCAAAACGACCTACTCCATTAACATCTAAAGCAACTGTTGGATTACTTGTATTGATACCTATTTTGTTTTCTACAATAAGACTATTGGATTCTGCACTTACCTGAGCATATGTGCTTCCTATGCTTACGCTTCCATTTACAGATAATTCATTGCCTGGATTGAGTGTTCGTATGCCTATGTCACCTTCAACGTATAAGCTGTTGTTGGATAATGGTATGGTATTAGAAT
>Ga0334888_1001201_pt1 | contig 35211 bp, 35 predicted proteins | sample GraSluR1_MG_FD_207227 | JGI IMG/M metagenome (GOLD analysis project Ga0334888, IMG submission 207227) | Sludge microbial communities from methane-producing bioreactor in Wageningen University, Netherlands - Granular Sludge_3_08-R1 | ecosystem: Engineered > Bioreactor > Anaerobic > Unclassified ...
AGCTGCTATTTGGAGAAAAAGATCATATAGCAATAAAGGGCCTCTCCTCATATCTTGTGGTCGATGGCAATGTCTGCTACTATATAGGCGGAGAGATCTCGATTAGTTGCCTGCCAGAGGCGGTATCGACCGCAAGACTGCGAAATTGATTCACGGTTGACTAATTAATGCTGAAAGGAGAAAGAGCCGCAAATGTATAAATACCAAAGCGCGCTTGAAGCGCTCGCAGTTGGTGACGCACTTGGAATGCCGACTGAGTTCATGACTAGAGATTATATCAAGCGGAACTTCGGGTTCGTAAGCTCGATTATCGATCCACAGTTCTCTTTGATTCACAAGAATTTGGCTAGAGCATCGATAACTGACGATACAGAACAGAATCTCTACCTCATAGAGACCTACTGCGGTAGCGGCAAAATAACTATCGAGAACACTGTAGATGGGCTTCTGTCATGGATAAAGGAAAGCGGCGCAGACAGGAAAGGCTACATAGGTCCTAGTTCAATGAAGGCTATAAAGGCCATAGAAGGCGGGGAAGACCCTCTCAAGGCCGGACTAGGTGCAACTACCTGCGGTGCCCCTATGAGAGCGCCCGCCGCTGCGCTCTGCAGCATAAGTCGTTGTGGTATTGAACTTGCAGAGGACATCTACAGGTGTTCGGTACCGACGCATAACACCAGCTCCGCCATGGAAGCTGCTATGGCTATCGGTTTTGCCGTAAAGGCCGCTGTTGAGGGCGAAGGTGTGAGAAACATACTTAAGGCAGCTTCGGAAGGGATGGGGTACGCTGCCGGGTTTGGAGTTCCCGAGTTTGCTGGTCCTTCAACTCTATGGCGGACTAGATACTTCACGCGTGCTCTATTCAGATGCAGCGACATCGAAGAGATCCTCGATACGCTCTACTTTGTCAACGGAACAGGTCTTCAGGCATACGAAGTAGTCCCTGCAGTCCTTACGATATTTAGCAAGGCGAAAGAGGATGTCTGGCTGGCGATAAGAATGGGCGCTTCCGTAGGTGGCGATACAGACACAATAGCAGCCCTCGCGGGTCTTCTATCTACTCTATATGCCGGGGAACACAATATCCCCCGGCAGATTGTAGAAGATGTGGTTATGACAAACAGACTCGATCTATCCCGCTATGCCAGCCTAATAACGAAAAGACAGCAGATGATTCCGTAATGAGCGGGGTTTTTCTGGGCAGTATTTCTATCGGCTTTGTCTTCTGCGTTGTGAACATGATACTGATACCGCTTCTGAACGGATACTTCTCTTCGGACGTTTCAGGACTTACTATCTCGGCCGGGATGCTTGTCGCAGCCATAGCAGGGCCCTTTATTGGAGTATGGAGTGACAGAATAGGGAGACGATTGCCTTTTATTGGAGTTTTGATATGTATCGCCTTTACCGGTTCTCTTATGCTTGCCGGCCGAAACATTGCAGCGGTATTTGCCGGCGGCATTATGGTTGCCTTCTGTGCCTACAGTCTTCTGGGGCCTTATTCATCTTACGTCGCAGACAGCGATGTGTTTGAGAGAAATGACAGGAATTTTGGTCTGGTAATGGGAGTTGTCAATGTGTCTGGATTCGCCGCATCTCTTATAGTCAACAGGTTTCTTGACAGGGGCTTCAGTATAACGCTTCTCGTTCTCTCCGCAGGTATTGTCATACCCTTCTTTTTTCCTGTGCTTTCATCAATGAAAGCCAGAACAGAGAAACCCAGGGAGTATCCGCAAAGAATAAACACGGTCTCTATTGCTTCAATAATTACCAGGTTGGCATTATTGCCCTTTTTTATAATGCAATTCTTCGCCTGGTTCTCTCTCGGAGGACTCTTCCCTTATGTTACTTCATTTCTCTCTTCTGAGACATCTATGAGTCTTCCCGCCGCGGCAGCATGGTTTGGGGCGTCCACTTTCCTTGCGGGAATAGTCTCCTTCTCTACGGGCATTTTTGTGAGGGTTCTCAATCAGAAGATGCTTCTATTATTGTCACTTTCCGTAATGGCTCTTCTGGGACTTATATACTTCTTACTGTACGAAACTTTGCTCAAATCGCCCGGAGCGGCTCTCATCGGAATCGTCACTTTTGTCTTCTCTTCTACTGCTCTTGGTTTCTTCTACTCTCTGAGTCCGGCAATTCTAAGTGGTTTAATAGCTCCTGATGAGCGTGGAACAATATTCGGGCTAAACAGCACGTTCATGATAGTATCGCAGGCTATATCGGTTGGCGTGATGGGAAGAATAATATACAGTCTCGGTTATAGAACGATGATGCTTGTCTGTGCGGGAGGCTTTTTGATAGCGGCAGTATCTACAAGTATAATCGGAATAAACAGAGGAAAGTGATCTAATTAACGTATGAAAGTATTTGAGTTTCTGAGACCCGAAAGGAAAGACGGATATACAGTCCGGCTGAAGTCTCTTCGAAGGGAAATAGAGCTTCTCCGGAGTCAGATCGAACGGCTTAAAGATTGCGAGCCGGACGATGTTATGTTCTCATCGCTCTTCGATAGTGCTGTCATAAGAGGTTCCAAGTTGATTAGAAACAGCGGCTTTACCATGCATAGCTTTCGAGAGTATGTCAGACAGTCACTTCCCAGAGCGTTCAGGAGAGACCTGTACAGGGTACTGGACGATTTCGAGAGGGAAGAAACCCTTCTCGGAGAACTGATCATGCGCCTGAAGAACTGCAGAGATAGAGTCATAGTACATATGGATCCGAGGTTTGCTTTCCATCCGGAAAGGGCACCGGAAAATGCAGTACAGGTTGGCGATCTAGAAGCAATATGCAATTATCTTGAACGGCATATAGATCTTTTCGACGAATAGAGAGCGACCTTTTCTCGAAACTGTAAGGAATTGGCTAGTTATCTCAGAAGTAACACTTCGTCAGGATCGGCGGTATATCATTGATTCGCTTCAAGCGGAGATACCGGTAACCACATCGATAGAGACTTCGTGAAAAAACTTTATCGGGACGTTTCAAGGATATTCTTCGGGAAAAGACTGTCAGCTATGAGTAGCTGACAGTATATTTGCGGGAGGTTCAAATGGAAAGCGCGAAAGACACTAAGGTAATAGGGCGGATTCAGGCTGCCGTGGCAAATCCTTCTCCGCTGGGTCTCTTTGGACTGGCAATGGTGACTCTTATTGCCTCGACGAACAAGCTCGGAATTACAAGCGGAACGGCCTATATCATTCCCTGGGCCTTGTTTCTCGGAGCAGCGGCTCAATTGGTGGCCGGTATTCTTGATTACAAAGTGAAGAACAACTTCGGAGCGACTGCATTCTGCGGATACGGATTCTTCTGGCTTGCAGTCTCTATGACCTGGATGATCGGCAACGGAATGCTTTCGATTAACCCGGGTGTGGTTACCGACATTTCACAACTTGGATTCGCCTTTCTTGGCTATTTCATATTTTCCATATATATGACTATTGGAGCGATGGGAACAAACAAGGCACTTTTCACGATCTTCGTGCTTATCGATGTGCTCTTCCTTGGTCTCTTCATAAGCACCTTGAATCCACAGCTTCTTTTCTGGAAGTATCTTGCGGGCTCCGCCGAACTCGGCATCTCATTCTTCTCTTTCTATGCCTCTGCCGCAAACGTTCTGAATTCACATTACGGATTATCGATATTACCTCTGGGAAAGCCGTTCGGTCCATGGGTAGAGAAAAGTATCCAGAAAATCGACTTGCAAGAAGAGTATCATCTGGATAAAGCAAGTTAAGGGAAAGCCGTCCTTGGAGAGCCTGAGGTCAGAGGCGAGAGCTTGAAGAGCAAAGACACGAGATAAAGAGAGAGAGGACGAGACGAAGAACCGGGTATGGGGTTTGGGGTATAGGGTTTGGTAAGAGAAGGAAGAGCGAAAGAGACGTCCTCCGTTCGCCGTCCACCGAGAAGAGCATGAAAAGCTGAAAATCCGTCCTTCGTCCTTCGTCCAGGATCGTGGACCCGTCCTTGGAAAGAGCAGAAAAGCGGTGATTAGTGGCTTGTGAATAGTGGTTGGTGCAGAACTGGGTTTGGGGTCTAGAGTCTGGTAAGAACGAGATCCCGTATAGGACCATTACGGGATGACATTTGTGGGCTCTTTCCCACAACTCTCCACTCTCCACCGATCTTTTGCCCGCGAAGCGGAACTGGCCTGCGTAAGCAGACTGGCGATGCTCGCTCTTACCCACAACCCACTACAGTTCTTACAACCTGTCATGGGAGTGAGCTTTTATAAGTCGTCTATCACTGCAAGCCGCTTCAATAGCCTTCATAGCGCTGGCTTCTTTGTCTTTTATCTCGAGCATCAGGTCAAAATCAAAGGATTCAGTTTCCCCTAGAAACCTGTTGAAGTCTTCAAGATTTATGGTTTCGGTATGTTTTCCCTTTCTTCCACCCGGTTCCTGACTGCTGTAGTCAACCATCGGCAAGCCATCGATATTGTCCCACGTCGAAGAAGCGATTTTAAGTGCTTCAGAAAGACTCTCACCGTTATTCAGAATCGAGTGGTGAAAGGAGTCAAGAAGAATCGGGACTCCAGCAATGGAATTCAGAGTCATACAATCTTGCAATGAATAAAGTCTTTCATCGTTTTCGATAACCAGTCTTCTCTTAACGCTCTGAGATAGATTATTGAATGACTCACAGAACCTTTGAAGAGCAGCCTGCTTGTTTTCGTAAACGCCGCCAACATGAATCTGTATCTTCGCAGTCAGGTCCAGTTCCATCAGATCGAGAAGCTTCGCGTGGTACTCGAGTTCACGAATGCTATTCTCTACTACATCATTTCTTGGGGAGTTAAGTAGTACGAACTGATCGGGATGCATTGAGACCCTAATAACTCCAGATCTTATCTTCTCCCCCAGTTCTTGAAATCTTCCAGAGAAGATCGATTCCCAGTTAACCTTACAGATTTCATGTGAGGCAAAAGGTATTAGGTCGGATGTGATTCGAAAGAAGAGCATCCCTTTTTCGATGTTGAAGTCGATTATTCTCTCGAGGCATTGAAGATTGTCATGAACTGTCTTCAGAAACCTGTCTTCAGTAAATGAAGCAAGTCTAAAAGTCCTGGCTGACGAGCAGTCGAGAGTCCTGTTAATGCAAGGATATCCAATTCTCATTATGTCCTCCCCTTTTATTCTACCTGACATCGACAGGAAGATTGTATAATTATATCGACAGAATTTGAGAGGTGAGACCATTGAGGTTAAAAAAGCAGCAGTCTTTTCCCATATTCAGAGTAGTCTTGCTTGTGAGTATCGGTCTGGTGCTTCTACTTATGGTATCGAATCTATTGCTTATCAGAAGGGCAAACAGGCTTGAAGAGTCGATGCAGGCTCTGGAGAAAAGGCATTCGGCACTCGAGTTAGAGCTCAGCTCAATAACCGGAACTCAGAGAACTATGAAGGTCAGTCTTTATTACTATAACGAACTCCTCGACAGGGCCCTGAATAACGATGTTTCTTGCGATACCGCTGCAGTAATTCCAGTTGAGAGGACGATTGCCTATACGCAGTCGCCAATAAACGATGTTATTCGGCTTTTGATAAGAGGAGAACTGACTAAGGCCGAAAAGGATCTAGGCTTCAAAACAGAGTTTCCCGGAAGAGAGCTGCTTTTCCAGGGGGCCCGTCTTGACAACGGAGTCCTGTATCTCAAGTTCTCCGATCCTTCAGGTTTCACAACGGGCGGATCTTGCAGGGTGAGTCTTCTCAAAGCTCAGATCGAGAAAACTGCCATGCAGTTCGAATCGGTAAAAAGAGTAGTCTTCGAGCCCGCGAATCTGTTTCAGCCATAGAATCTGGCACCACTAATTCGCGCCGTCAGAGTGTGCGGTTCTGATTTAACTCTGCAGTAATAGTGAGGCCAGTTGACTTTAACAGGAATCCATGTTAAAATATAGAAAGAGACGTCAGAATTTGGCGTCTCTCTTTACTTTTCAATCGGTTTGCTTTCTCCGCTTTCGCTTTCAGAAGATTATAAGCAGCGCCGTTACTGCCACTATAACGCCAAGTCCTGCCAATCCATATTTTTCCCATCTTGCAAGTCCGGACATGTAGTGAAAGGATCTGATTTGCCTTATCCAGTTAGGTATCATCAGAATCTGACCAAATGTGAAACTCTCTCTGCGACCGAAGGTTATCCAGGCTCTGCCAGACTCTTTTGAGCTTATCAGTAGTCTGTATGTCCCGTCGTTTTCCATTAAGCTGTCATACCTTAAGTAAAGGTAAGAGTTCGTGTCACCGAAGAATTCGTACATTACCTCGGGTTCGGTCTGAGAAAAGTCAAATTTATCTCTTACTGATCCGTCTGGATTATATAGAGTCAACGATGGCCTGTAGTCATATGTGGTCTCCATTTCCGGAACCCCGACGGGTACTCCAAATAGCATGTGGAGATCTTTACCGGGGATGCCACTAAAAGTGAACACGATAGTCTCATTCTCTCCAAATTCGTAGTAGAAGATCTGCGAAAGATCTATGTCTTCAACGAAGTAAGAGCCACTGGCGAAGTCCGCTTTCTCCAGAAACCCGGGAATGTGAGCTGACAGGGTCACACCCAGAAAAAACACCATAGTAATAAGGAATAATCTTCTCATAGTACACCTCCTTATTTAGATTGTCTTCAAATAATTTTATCAACAACCCTGAAGGAGGCGTTCGACTTTTAAGAGTCGATTTGACTGAATTTGACTCTCACAGATAATACAGACCTGACATACAGGCTATGTTTTCTCCCTGGAGAAGACTTTGATTTCAGCCCCGGTAGCTTTCAACAGATCATCTGGTGACAGCCAGATCTGAAGACCCCTTTTTCCGGCGCTCATAGAAATCTTCTCTTCCAGCAGCACTTTAGAATCAATAAGAATTTTGAAGCTTTTTTTCATGCCGATAGGCGACACTCCACCCCTAATATAACCGGTAAGCGACTGAAGCTGTTGGGCGGGGATGGTCTCGACTTTTCTGTTCCCCGTCTCGGCAGCGAGGACTTTGAGATCTATCTCTCTGTTTCCATTCAAACAGCAAACGAAGACTCCCGTTCTATCTCCTCTGACGACCAGTGTTTTTACAGTCTGATCAACAGTTATACTGAGCTGACGGGCAACGTGTTCGGCTCCGAGATCGTCGTCGTCAACGGCATATTCGAGGATTTCGTAAGGTATATCCAGCCTGTCCAGAATTCTTGTCGCATTCGTCTTTGCCAACATAGACTCCCTGAACCCGATACGGAAGCCTCCTCTAAAGATCCATGAGTGGCACCGTGTCTGGAATTATCAGCTCTGCCCGGGTATTATTAACGACTTCTTCAACGGAGACACCCGGGGCCAGTTCCTTCAATAAAAGACCGTTTTCAGTGGGTTCTATGACTGCTAACTCTGTTACTATAAGATCGACAGGCCTTACCGATGTAAGGGGAAAGTCGCATTTCTCTACTATTTTAGGTGTTCCCTTTCCCGTGTGCGTCATCGCGACTATAACTCTCTTCGCGCCGGTAACGAGATCCATTGCTCCGCCCATTCCTGGGATCATCTTTCCAGGGATCATCCAGTTCGCCAGAAGACCTTTTTCATCAATCTGCAGCGCTCCCAGAACGGTAACATCCAGATGTCCGCCTCTGATAAATCCAAAGGACATCGCGCTATCAAAGGCCATAGCGCCCGGCAAAGCAGTTACATACATTCCTCCGGCATTGGTCATATCCTCGTTTTCCATTCCCTCTTGAGGAACGGGGCCCATGCCTATTATTCCATTTTCCGATTGGAAGAAAACGGCGACTCCCGAAGGTATATAGTTGGCAACCATTGTCGGAATACCAATTCCCAGATTCACGAGATCACCGCTCTTCAACTCTCTGGCCACTCTTCTGGCAATTATCTCTCTAGCATCCACCGCTATTCCTCCCAACCAGTATATAGTCGACAACGACTCCCGGTGTGTTAATCTCTTCGGGACCTATGGAGCCTACCGGAACGATCTCTTCCACTTCGGCAATCACACACTTCGCCGCCATTGCCATGAGTGGGTTGAAGTTTCTGGCAGTAAGGGCATATGTGAGATTACCGTAGTAGTCAGCCTTCTTGGCCTTCACTATGGCAAAGTCCGCGCCCAATGGAAGCTCCAGAAGGAATCTCTTGTCGGCTACAGCAACTATCTGTTTTCCCCGCTCGACAACTGTGCCCAGACCTGTTGGAGTCAGCACGCCGCCCAGTCCAACTCCTTTAGCCCTTACTCTTTCGGCCAGAGTTCCCTGAGGAACAAGCTCGACCTCAATCTCTCCAGAGATCATCTGTCTTTGAGTCTCGGGATTTGTCCCGATGTGTGAGGCTATAACTTTTCGCACGAGCTTGCTCACTATGAGCTTTCCGACTCCCTTTTCTGGAAAGGCGGTATCATTTGCTATGATAGTCAGCTCTCCCGTACCTGAAGATATGAGTATATCGATTATTCTGTCTGGAGAACCACATCCCAAAAAACCTCCGACCATTATTGAAGACCCGGAAGATATTAGTCCAGCCAGTTCGTCTTTATTGATGACTCTCAAAACATGCCCCCCTTTCTATCTGCTCAGATTAGCGTTGGCGAATATCCAGAACGTCCGCATTATCGACCGATAGGACTACTTGGTGAAAGAGCGAACCATCTGTATTTCGAATACCCTTGAGATTATGCTATCACAATTTGCCTGACAAAAACTGAACACGCTCTCCAGAAAAAGGCTATAAACGTCAAAGAAGATTACTCTCCGATACCTTCTACAAAGCCAAATTAGTTAAGGTACTTTGTAATAAATTTAGACTGCACTAAAGATTTTTAATGTTATATTTGACTTTTCAAGATCAATATTGTATAATGATCATAGTTGATAACAATTATTGAATCGACTTTTGTTTTGGAGGTGGACCATGAAGTTTTCTATAACCAACTGTCCCGTCTGTGGAGGGAAGATGACTATCACAGAGTACAAGTGTGATAGTTGCGCAACGACTATAAAAGGGCGATTTGAACTCGATGATATTATGAAGCTTTCACCCGAACAACTAGAGTATCTGAAGGTCTTCATAAAGAACCGTGGAAATCTCTCTGAGGTTCAGAAAGAATTGGATATCTCCTATCCGACAGCCAGAAACAGACTTGAGGATATTGTAAGAGGAATGGGGTATCAGGTGGTCGACAAGGACCGGGAAGAGGCTTCGAAGATTCTTGAGAAGCTTGAATCCGGAGAGCTGCAACCGGACGAAGCGCTTGAAATGCTTAGAAAAGTCCGAAAGAAGAAGTAGGTGAGCTTATGGAGAGGGTTGAAGTTCTCAAGGTACTGAAACTGGTAGCTGATGGAAAGATCTCACCGGAACAGGGAACGGATCTTCTGGCCGAGTTTGTGGAAAGCGACATAGAGAAGAAGACAACTGGAAGGTTCAACATTGAGATTCTGAACAAAGACACCGGCAAAGTCGAAGCCAATATTCGTCTTCCCGTGAAACTGGCGAACTTCGTCGGGAATATCCTCAGGGAGAAGGAAGCAAACTTCAAGATAGGTTCAGAGAGAATAGATGTAAACATAAAGGAGTTGCTGGACGAAGTCATCAGTACCGGAGAAGCAGTCGAAATAGAAGCCGATGAACGAAGAATAACAATAAGAATAGAAGAATAGGGGGATGGTCATGGAGAAGAAATTTGAATTTGATAGCGCTGGAATAGAACTGCTGAAGGTTAGCGCCGCCAGCGCCGATCTTCAGATCGAACCTGTAGAACAGGGCAATATAGTTGCATACGTTGATGTTAAGGGAGAAGACTACGTTCCTGAAGCGGAGAAATCAGGCAAAAAGCTGAGTATAAGATTTCAGAAGGGTACGAACATAGGAATTCCCTTTATAAAAAATCTCTTTGACAAACAGGCAGAGATTGACAATATTAGGCTTCAGGTACCCAAGAGTATTCTGGAAATGGACATAAATAACGCTTCAGGAGACATTTCACTTGAGGATTTTGATCTGGCAAATCTGAAAATCAACAACGTTAGCGGTGATGTGAAGATGCAGAACTGTGTCACAAAAGATCTTCAGTTCAATACTGTAAGCGGTGATCTCTCTTTCGTGGCTTCGAACTACGCCAGAGGGAAATTCAACTCCGTGTCCGGAGATCTAATGATAAAGGGTCTTCCTCCCATGAAAAGAGATACCGGTGTGTCTTCGGTTAGCGGAGATACTGTTATCTATTACTCAAAGGAACCGAGATTTGACGCGTCAATATCTTCGGTAAGCGGGGACATGAATTCTGATTTCACTCTCGTAAAAGTCGACAAGAAACGTTACCGCTCTACAAAAGGCGACCCTCAGGAGTACATTAAGATGAGCAGTGTTTCCGGCGATCTGATAATAAAAGCAAAGTACTCGGGTTCTGAAGCGAGAGAGGTTGCCGTAGAAGAGCCCGCCACGACCGAAAACCACAAAGTTCCCAAACCGTCTGTAGTCGAGGAGAACCTTCAGGATCACGAAACAATGAAGATAATCACTCTCTTCCACGAAGGAAAACTGACCGAAGACTATGCCCGGGAGATGCTGACTATACTCGGTTACACCGAAGCGGAGATAGAAGAGATGCTGAAAGTCGATGAAGAGCTGAGGAAGCTTAAAGAGACGGAGCTCGAAGAGCTAGATGAAACAACTGACGAGATAGATAAGCCCGAAAAGCCGGAGAAGATAAAAGAAGTAAAAGAGGTAATAAGAGATATAAAGGAAGTTAAAGATATAAAGGGTGTGAAGGATGCAAAAGAAGTAAAGGACATGAGAGAGGTTTCCGGCGATCCTGAAGAAACCACCCCAGAAGAGAAAGAAGGTGATAAGTAATGAGATTCGGAGCAATAGTTGCGATATTTATCGGATTACTGATAATACTTTCGGTGACACACGTGCTGCCAAGTTTCTTCTTTGCAGTTCAGATGTTTTTTGCCATAGTATTCCTTTACAACGGGCTGAAGGTATTCAGAAGGTTCAAAGCCGAGCATATGGGAAGTCTCATCTTCGGAGGAATTCTCGTATTCGACCTTCTGATAGACGCGAACATAATTAAGGGATTCAGTGGCTGGAGTTTCTGGGCGCTAGTGGTCGCGATGATCGGATCTTACATTGTCGGCTGGGGAATAGTCACCCTCTTCAGGAGGAGCTTTTTTCGGGTTGGAAAGGACCCGGTCTCTTCTCGCCAGACGATAAACATTTCCAGGCCGGAAGAGTTCAAAGAAATGGAGATAGAGCTGGAAGCAAATCTGACAAAGGTTCTCCTGATGGACAATTCTGCGAACGGGTTGGACGCGAATATTAGCTATGACAAACTCAGCTTCAACGGAAACCTTCAGTACAATATGGATCGCTCAAAGGCCACTTTAAAGGCGAAATGTAAGGCCAGAGCCGGAGTTTCGAGCGTTCTTTCGAAATCCAGATTGAACATGGAAGTCAGTCCCAAGCCTCTTCTAAGGCTTGAAGCGATACTCGATGGAGCCGATACGGTGCTTGATTTCTCTAACCTGAGCCTTGACAGGGCAAGAATAAAGACATCTCTTTCGAGACTGTCCGTCATCCCCTCTACCCTTAAGGATTCCATTGTAGACATCGATTGCGAAGTCACTTCTCTGAATATCAGGGCTCCGAAAGATGTCGGTATAATGATAGTCCACGAAGGCGAACTCAACTGGAGCAATTTCAACAATCTGATGGAAAGAGAAAAAGGGTATGTTTCCACCAATATCGACCGTGTCAAAACCACCTGCCAGATAAACATAAAATCCGATATGTCAAAGATCTCCATCGACTGGATCTGAAACGGATCGAAGACTGCCGGCCTTTTGGCCGGCGGTTTTTTTTGGACCGCTTAAGGTGAGGTCCAATTAACAGAACTGACCGTCGAAAGAGTCTAATAATTGTTATATAATCAGGTTGCCGGAGTCCATTCTCCGGATTTGTCAGGTTAATCCAGCTAAACTTGATAAGAGTGTAGAATCTGGAGGAATCTTATGGGAAACACCAGGCTTGATCCGAGAGTATTCAAAGTACCGATAGACAAAATGAGATCGGGTTACTATTCCGACAAATACTTCACACGACTCGTGGAGGTTCTCAAGAGCGCAGGCGTAAGCAGACGCGTTCTATACCAGTTTTTTCCCAGAAGAGACGCCGTTATCGTAGGCATAGATGAGGCGCTCGCCATATTGCGTTTTGGTACTGGCTATTATTCTGACGAAACACGCGCCAGGGAGATTTCTGAAGAAATAATAGAGCTCGAGAGGTCTATAAATCACGCGGCATGGGATATGGACAGAGAGTCTCTGATACAGCTTTCATCTCAGAAGTGGGATCTGAAGACGAGACTTGACGATTTGTGGGTCGATAAGTGGAACGAGCTCGAAATACATGCGCTTTACGACGGCGATGAAGCGGGTGAAATGGAACCGATAATGACGGTAGATGGCGATCCCAGATACTTCGGCTATCTCGAGACGGTACTTCTGGGAGTAATAGCAAGAGCCTCCTCAACAGCCACAGCAGTGAAATCTGTGGTAAAGGCTGCCAGGGGAAAGGAGATCTTATTCTTCAGTGCTCGCTTCGATCACTACTGGACACAGGCCACGGATGGCTACGCCGCCTTGAAAGCTGGAGCTTTTGGCGTATCCACCGATGCCAATGCAGATTACTGGGGAGTAGAGAGCATGGGGACTATACCTCACGCATTGATCGCCGCATACAACGGTGATACCGGTGAAGCTGCCCTGGAATTCGATAAGTATGTCGACGCGCGTGTGAATAGAATCGTTCTGGTTGACTGGGACAATGACGTAATCGGCACGACCTATGATGTCATCTCACGAACCTATACTATTGAAACAGGAAGAGAGTTTATCTTAGGCAGGACCGATCCATCACCCGTCATCGGAACGGGCAGGGGGCGTGTCTGGGGAGTTCGATTCGATACTTCCGGAAGTCTCAGAGATCGTTCCGTCAGTCCAAAAGACAGGTCTTCTCTGGGCGTATGCCCCGAACTCGTGTGGATAGCACGGAGAGATTTCGACAGCAATGGAATGAAAGATCTGAAGATAATAGTCTCCGGCGGTTTCAACGCCGAAAAGATAGACCTGTTCGAAAAGCTCGAAGTACCGGTCGATGTTTACGGAGTCGGGTCCTCCCTTTTGAAAGACAAACTGGACTTCACTGCCGATATTGTTGAGGTAGATGGAAAGGCCTGTGCAAAGGTTGGCAGAGGAAAGGGAGATCTTTCAAGGCTCTCGAGCGTTAAGAGTGATTACTGGAACAATAACAAAAAGGAGAGGTGTTGAAAATGGAAGTCAAGGGAACCTGGGCAGTGAAAAAAGGGTTCGCCGAAATGTTCAAGAACGGCGTTATCATGGATGTAACAACCCCCGAGCAGGCTAGCATAGCTCAAGACGCTGGTGCCGTGGCGGTAATGGCCCTCGAGAGAGTACCCGCCGATATTCGTAAACAGGGCGGAGTGGCCAGAATGGCAAAGATCGGTCTAATAAAAGAGATAATGGAAGCAGTTTCCATACCGGTTATGGCTAAGGCACGAATCGGACATATAGCCGAGGCAAAGATTCTGGAAGCGGTGGGTGTCGACTTCATTGATGAGTCGGAGGTCCTTACTCCGGCCGACGACAGATATCACATAGACAAGAGAATATTCACTGTACCTTTTGTCTGTGGAGCGCGAAATCTGGGAGAAGCCGTCAGAAGAATAGCCGAAGGTGCCGCCATGATAAGGACTAAGGGCGAAGCGGGTACCGGAAACATCATAGAGGCTGTAAAACATATGAGAACCGTCAATGAAGAGATAAGAAAGACCCAATTCATGAGCGATGCGGAACTTGTGCATTACGGCAAAGAGATAGGAGCCCCTGTGGAGATCCTGAGTCAGATTAGAGAACTCGGAAGACTCCCCGTAGTGAATTTTGCTGCAGGCGGCGTTGCAACTCCGGCTGATGCGGCTCTGATGATGATACTGGGTTGCGACGGAGTCTTCGTTGGTTCGGGCATATTCAAGTCCAAAGATCCCGCGAGAATGGCCAAAGCAATCGTTGAGGCAGTCCTCTACTACAACGATCCACAGAAACTGGTTGAGATTTCCGAAAACATCGGTGACGCCATGGACGGTCTCGAGATCGACAGACTCGAAGTGAGAATGGAAGAGAGAGGCTGGTAGAAGTTGAGGATCGGAGTACTCGGAATTCAGGGAGATATTCAGGAACACCTTCGGGCCATAAACAAAATAGGTCACGAACCGGTATGGGTTAAAGACGTCCCTACCCTTGAATCGGTCGATGCTCTGGCCATGCCCGGTGGAGAATCGACGACCATGACGAAGCTTCTGAAGCGTTTCGGCATCTGGGATACTCTTAGAGAGAGAATAGTTGATGGCCTTCCGGTCTTTGCGACTTGCGCGGGGATGATCCTCCTGTCAGAGGGGGTTGAGAACTATCCTGCTCAGGATACTCTGCGAGTTCTCGACGTTACCATTGAGAGAAATGGTTACGGAAGACAGGCCAATAGCTTTGAGGCAGATCTCTATATGAACTATCTTGGAGACGTACCCTTCAGGGCAATATTCATAAGAGCGCCGAAGATATACTCTGTCGGTGAAGGAGTGGAAGTACTGGCCAATTATAACGGAGTACCGGTGCTTGTAAGACACAAGAGCATCATGGCCGCTTCGTTCCATCCCGAGCTTACGAGTGATTTCAGACTTCATATGTATTTCATAGAAGCGATTGCCCGACTAAATGAAGAAGCCAGAACGGAGAAGCAAGATGTGTAGAATGCTTGCCTTCAAAAGCAATAAGAACATAGATGCAAGCTGGATTTTCGAGATACTCCGGAGAATGTCAAGAGATGGTATAAACAGCCCTCACGGTGATGGCTTCGGATTTGCCATTTCTGGAGAAGATCGCCTTTCATTTAGCTCCACTGGCGCTATCTGGGAATCGAAATACCCTATTATTGAAAGTAGTCTGGGGATTGTTCACGCCAGAAAGGCCTCTCCCGGATACGTAGTGAACCCGAACCATGTACATCCGTTCTACGGACTTGTAAAAGGCGTAGACTATGCCTTCTGTCATAACGGAACGGTCTATGATTTCGCCAGCGTTCAGGGCACTATAGATACCCAGAGATATTGCGAACTCGTGTTCAGCAATCTGCAGAGATACAGTCCCGGAGAGGCTCTCGAGACAACCACGAGATTTGTGGCTTCAAGCTTCAATTACACTTCTATAAACGCTCTTTTGACAGACTACGAAAACATATGGGCTATCAGGATGAACTCTGAGGAAGCTGACACAGCCCACGGGCTCTTCCTCTACGAAACCGATGGACTGAGAATCGTTGCAAGCGAACCGGTTGAGGAGTTTTCGAATCTGCCAGGAAGCTCTGTAAATATGGGTAATGGAGAATTGATCAAACTCTGACAGCGATGTTTGGACTGTAAACATAAAAGACGGCGCGATCACGCACAGTGTCTGTGTGGACGGCGCCGTTTATGATTATCCGTTTCTAACCGCTTCTCTTGAGCACCCCTCTGCGTTTTGCCCATTTCTCCATCTTCCCGAAGAACATCAGTCCTGAGGGAAGCAACAGCGCTCCAAGGAGTATTAGCGGCCAGATACTGCTCCACATTTCGGTCATCTTTCTGCCTTCGAGAACTGAAGCTCTCATACCTCTCAAAGCATAGGTCGCAGGCGAAAGCTTGCCCACTTGTTGCATCCAGCCCGGTAGCACATCGACCTCATAGTATACCCCGGAGAACATCAGCAGAAGCGCCTGGAAGATATGAACGACCTGCACGCCCTTTTCAGGCGATATCAGAGGCAGTACGGCGGCAACTATTCCCAGTCCAACGAATGAGAAACTTGAGACGGCCAGAATACCGGCAGCAGACAGCAGATTGGCCTTCTGAAGATTCAGATCGAAGAATATCGAAACAACAAGAAGAATCATGCCGCTCCTGAGAATTCCGTAGAGAATGGCATATCCACATGTACTCAGCAAATGGGTTGCACGCCTAACCGGTGCCATAAAAGTGTATTCGATAGTCTCTTCCCAGCGTTCCCAGGCTACCGTTTCGGCTACTATCTCGAAGAGAATCGAGAGATAGCCCCAGAGAATAGACCCGAGCAACATATACAGTATCAGATAACTCGTATCCAGCTTGGTACCGGAAAAGGCCTCAACACCCTTTCCTATGAATCCCATAGTCACAGAGTTGGCCATCGTGTAAACAAAGAAGACTAACTCCCACTTCCAGTATCTCTTGGAAAAATTGAAGTTCCTTTCTATAAAGGCCCAAGAAGCCCTAAGCTCCTTTACCAATTGCTGTGAACTCATGCAGTTTCTACCTCCTGGTACTGTGCGTCTTCCATTGTCATTCCAGTGTATTCGAGGAAAACATCTTCAAAAGTCGGGTTTTCGACCTTTCCAGTAATCTGATTCTTAAGTTCGGCAGGTTTTCCGACTGCGACAATCATACCCAGATGGATTATGGCAACGTAATCGCACAGCTTTTCGGCCTCGTCCATATCGTGCGTGGTCAGCAACATGGTAGTGCTCATGTTTTTCTTCACATCTCGAATCAGAGACTGTACATCTCTCTTTGCTCTTGGATCGAGGCCAGTCGTGGGTTCGTCCAGAAGAAGCATCTTCGGTTCAGTCATGAAGGCCCTCACGATGGCGACTTTCTGTTGCATACCCCTTGAGAAATCCTCGAGCGGATCTTTCAGTCTCTTTCTTTCAAGCCCGAAACGGTCTGAGAGATAGTAGATCTTCTCAATTGCTTCCTTCTTGGATATCCCGTAAAGACCGGCCGAGAAAGAGAGGTTCTCGATTGCCGAAAGCTTCCTGAAGAAACTCGCCTCTACCGAGACTCTGTTGATAAGTTTCTGGACTGTCGAGGCCTCTCTATCGACATCGTGTCCGAATACCGAGACACTTCCTCGATCTGGAATTAGAAGCGTCGAAGCGATTCTTATGAAAGTCGACTTTCCAGAACCGTTAGGTCCGAGAAGACCGTAGATCTCTCCTTCTTTTATCCTGAGGCTGACACCCTTCAGGGCAGTGATTTCCTTCTTGCTTTTCTTGAAATACTTGACTACATTATTGGCAAAGAGTGCGTCTGCCATTTCACACCTCCGTCAAAGATAGTGAGGCCGGCTGAATCTTCTCTCGATCTCAATTCTCTGTTTTTCCAAACTTTCATCTATAGAAATCTCTCTTGAACCCTTATAGATTTTTCTCATCTCTTACCTCCTTGTACTGCTCCTTATTTCGGGAAGGTCCATGGCACTTTCCGGTTCATCAATAAAGGGTGGAAATACTACGCTACATCCACTTCGGCTGTTTCTTAGTTCACCAGTTACCGCAATCATCATTGTTTCACCCCCATCTTTCCAGATCCGGGAGGTCATGGTCCCACTTCTTTCAAAGCCAGACGCAATAGGGTCCAAAGACCTCGTTTTCTTTTGGCTTTCTGAATTCTTTGCTTTTCTGCAATCTCTCGTTCTGCTGAATCTTTGCTGACATAGCTGCACCTCCTGCAAAAGTACCGACAAAAAAAAGACCGTGGCTCTCAGTAGCCACGGTCCCTCAAACATCGTCTATAGTTATACTAACTTATACCTCACACGACGGATGAAGGCGTGGCGCAATACGGCATCACCGGATACCCTGTTAAGGGTCTCGATTGCCATGATCCGGAATCTTCTTACCATCAAACTACGCCTCCTTCCATAGAGTTTTCTATTTCGCACGAAGATTATAGCACACAATTCCCAGAAATCCAAAGCCAAATCCTAAAAGATATTGAATTCGACTTTACTGTTTATGGCGTTATTTTGTCAGCAACTAAATAAACTCAATCGCAACCGGTGTTTTTCGCCAACTCATTTTTCTGGAGAGACCCGAGAAAATTCAGGCTTGTCTTACTAAGACGCCACCTCAGGAAGATTTTTCATCATATTTGGGAATCATTGAGACTCATCACCCTTCAACAGGCGTAATCGTAATTGATAACGCAAAACAATATATGATAATATCAAAATGACTTTGATAGTATCAAATTCCGAATCGATTCGTGACTTGAATCTGAATTAAGGAGAGTTCTATGGGAGAAAAGCTGGAAAGCCTACCTAGATTTACTCGAGCGCTGATAAAGAGCCATTTAATTGCATGCGGCTTCTCATACGAGGATAGTGAGAAACCTATCATTGGTATCGTTAACTCTTGGAATGAATTCAATCACGGCCACATACCACAAAGGGAGCTTGCAGAGAAGGTAAAGGATGGCGTCAGGGCCAGGGGCGGACTTCCACTCGAATTCAACACAATTGGTCCATGTGATGCACTGGCTCAGGGATATGAGGCAATGGATTTCATTCTTCCCAGTAGAGAAGTAATAGCAGATTCTATAGAGGCTATGGTCCTGTCACAGAACGTTGTTGACGGTCTGGTATTCATCTCTTCGTGTGACAAGATTACGCCCGGAATGCTTATGGCAGCTCTAAGACTGGATATTCCTGCTATCCATATCTGTAGTGGAACATGTACTCCGGCGATAACTTTTGCAGAATCCAAAAAGATAAGAAATGATTTCCTAACCGGAAGGATATCCGAAAGAGAGCTCGCTGAAGGCAATGCAAGGCTCTATCCACAACCTGGGATCTGTCCTTATATAGGAACTGCACAATCTATGAATTGTGTTGCTGAGGCTCTTGGTCTCGCACTACCAGGTTCTGCCGCCTGCCCTTCCTGCACGAATGAAAGGGCCGCTTATGCAATCAGGACGGGGGAAACAATCGTAACCGTTGCAGAGAAAAAGCTTAAGCCGTCCTCCTTCATAACCAAAGAATCCTTTGACAACGCTCTAAGAGTCATGGCTGCACTTGCGGCTTCAATGAATCATCTTCTTCACGTACCGGCTATAGCAAACGAAATAGGTATAAAGATAGACTTTGACTACATAGGTCAGATCAACTCGAACACTCCACAGCTGTGTACAGTAAATCCAAACGGAGAGTACTCGATGGCGGATTTTGCCCGCGCAGGAGGAGTTCCGGCAGTGATAAAGCAGCTCGGTCATTTGATCAATGTCGACAGCAGGAATGTCGAGGAAAAGACAATGGCAGAAATCGCCGATAAAGCAATCGTAGCAGACGAAAGAATTATAAAGCCATCTTCCGATCCCGTCAGCCCAATGGGTGGGATTGTCATTCTCAAAGGGAACATCGCGAAGAACGGGGCAGTTGTGAAGAGATCAACTGTGCCATCCGGAATGATGAAGTTCTCCGGACCAGTCAGGGTCTTCGACGGCGAAGAAGAAGCCACTGACGCTATTGAAAGAGGCTCGATCAGAGAGGGAGACATAGTGGTGATAAGGTATGTCGGACCGAAAGGAGGTCCGGGGATGAGAGAGCTTCACAGAGTGGCCGGAGCTCTGAAAAGTGTTGGAGAAAAAGTGGCCGTGGTTACTGAAGGAAGATTCTCCGGAGCCACGGGAGGACTCGCCGTAGGTTATCTTGGGCCGGAGTCAGCTGAGGGTGGAGAGATAGGAGTTCTAAGAGATGGAGATATTCTGGAGATAAACATCACGGAAAAGACCATAAACGCGAGATTATCGGATTCCGAAATAGCCGACAGACTTTCTTGTTTCGTGCCGAAGAGCAACACCGGAAGAGCGAAGTTGCTAGACGAATACGCTAGAAGAGTCGGTCCCGTTAATACAGGCGCGGTAAGGTTGTCTGACTGACATATTGCTCTTTGTTCTAAATACGATTCAATTCAGGAGGTAGAAAATGAAAGCGAAGGACTTTGTTGGTATTATCCCACCCGTGTTATCTTCCTTCACGACTGATGGAAAGATATATGAGAAGGGAATGCGAGAAATAATAAGATTCACTCTCCCTCATGTAGACGGGTACTATCCAATCGGCACTTACGGATGCGGACCTTTGATGTCGATAGATGAGAGAAAGAAGGCTCTCGAAATAATTCTTGATGAAGTGAACGGAAAAGTACCCGTAGTAGCTCATGTAGGTACTGCCGATACGTTAACAACAGTTGAACTGGCCAAGCATGCAAAAGTTGCCGGAGCCCAGGGTGTTGGCGCAATCTCTCCCTACTATTCTCCGCATCTTCCGGAAAACAGTCTCTTTGCACATTTCGCGGCACTTGTCGATGCGGTGAATGAAGAGGATTTCCCGGTGTATATCTATAACAACCCTCATCTTTCACAGAACACCATCACTCCTTCTCTTCTAAAGAGGCTCGCAGCACACGGTCTAAGAGGATTAAAAGACAGCTCTTTTGATCTTGTGAACTTTTACTTCTTTCAGGACGCAGTGAAAGAGTATCCAGATTTCAACGTAATAATCGGAACCGAAGCAATTTTCGTTGGAGCTTTCGATGCGGGTGCAACTGGTTGTGTGTGCGGTATGGCTAACATTTATCCGGAATTGCTGGCAGACATATACAGGGCTTTTGCTGATGGTAATAGAGAGGAAGCTCAGAGACTTCAAAGGGTCATTCTGGCAATTCGACAGATAACCAAACTCGGGCCGACAGTCCCCATAATGCACGCAATACTTAGAGCCAGAGGGATAGATGCCGGTTATTCGAGAAGTCCTTATGTAGATGTTGATGATAGATTGCTTCAGAAAGTGCTCGGCAGTTTGAAAGATCTCGGTTTGCTCTAAGAAATGTTATAAACCTCTTTCTGTACCGTTCGGGGGGGTAAGCAGAAGACAGGCAAAAAAACTAAGGAGGAAAAGGCTATGAAAAGAACAGGTGTTTTTGCGATCGGGTTAGTTCTGGTTCTTCTACTGGCAACGGTAGCACTTTCAGGTAATTCCTTGAACCTTGACAAGAACGCTCTTGAAGGCAAGAAGATAGGGTTCGTGCAGTTGACCCTGGGTACCACATACCACGCTGCAATGAGCGACAGATTTGCGGAACTCGCAAAGGAATATGGAGCAACTTTCAATCAGGTAGTAAGCGCCAACAGAAGCGCAGCCGAGCAGCTGGCTCTTGCTGAAGACTTGATTGCTAAGGGTGTACAGGTCCTGATTCTGAATCCCGTGGGCGACGAAATAGTCCCATCCGTGGCCGCTCTATGTGCGCAGAAGAATGTACCGATGTTCTGTGTTGACAACACAAGCCCTGGCGACGGTTACGTTTACGTTGGAATTGACAACTTCGCCATTGCCCGTGCTATCGGTCGAATTCTTGCAGACTTCATGGGTGGTAAGGCAAAGATGGTCTATGTTAGAAGCACAGCAACAGATACCGGCTGTCCTGCCCTGAGATTCGGTGGAATCATGGGTGGTATTTCTGATCAGGGTGAGATCAAGGGATACCAGCTCATCGACGAGAGATACGCGATAGTTGACGTGGGTGAATCTGAAGGCATGCTTCAGATGGAAGAACTCCTTGCCGCCAATCCGCAGATAGATGTCGTAATAGCTCATCACGACGCTCAGGCTCTCGGTGCGCTGACTGCAATCAGAAACGCAGGACGCAAAGATATAAAGCTAATCGTTGGATTTGACGGAGAACTGAGAATGCTCGAAGAGATCAAAGAGGCAAGAAATGGAAAGAATGGACCCGCTCTGGCAACTGGTCTGAACAGCCCAACAATGATAGCGGAAATAACATTACAGGCAATTAACGAACTCTTCCAGGGAAAGGAACTCAAGGACTGCTACTATATTCCTGTAGTGGGAATAGCATACGACAACGTAGATGCTTACATGAGTTACGGATTCTGATTACTGAACAAAACTCAGGTTGCTACGGGGCGAAGTGTGGTTACCGCTTCGCCCCGCTTTATCTGAAGAGTCCAGGGTGGTGCGAATGAGAACAAAAGAGAAGATCAACGAAACTTCGACTAAAGGCTTTATACTGAATCTGCTCTCGAAATACGACAAATATCTCATGCTCTTTCTGTTCGTTGTCATATCAGCGGCGATGTCGGACAAGTTCTTCACCAGCGAGAACCTTACCAACTTGCTCAAACAAAACGCCGCGATCGGCATCGTAGCTTTTGGAGAGTTGCTCGTAATACTCACAGGCGGAATAGATCTGTCCGTCGGCGCTACGGCCTCTCTCTCGGGTATTATGGTTGCGACATTCCTGAAAGACGGAATGGCGTGGCCGGTTGCATCATTGCTTGCAATAGGCGTGGGAAGCCTTGCCGGCCTTGCCAACGGACTTGCAGTTACAGTTGCGAAAATAACGCCGTTCATAGTTACTCTGGCAAGCATGACAATCTATCAGGGTATAGGTCTTCTGATGTCTAAAGGCAGACAGGTTTTCTTCAAGAATCCAGATTTTCTGGTAATGGGTCGGGAGTACTTTCTGGGAATTCCACTCGTTGCCTGGATATGGCTCGGCATAGCTGTCATAGTCGCAATATTCCTTGGCAAGACCATCTTTGGAAGGTTCATCAGAGGTATCGGTGGAAACAAAGAGGCGGTGAGACTGGCAGGGATAAGCACAGTTTTTTATGAGACGATGGCCTACACTCTGTCTGGAGCTCTGGCCGGCGTTGCCGGTGTAATAATGACGTCAAGACTAACTCTGGGAACGAATGTGCTGGGACAGGGCTGGGAACTGATAGCTATCGCCTCCGTAATGGTCGGCGGAGGAAACTTCATTGGAGGAATAGGTTCGGTCGGTGGAACAGTCGTGGGAGTCATAATACTTGGACTCATAGGCAATATCATGAATCTTCTTGGGATTTCTATTTACTGGCAGCAGATAATCCGCGGACTGATAATACTACTTGCGGTCTTCAGCAGCAGTAGAAAACGATCGGGAGCCGCAGCTTAGGGTTTGCAGGTGAAATGATGATTGAGAAGAAGCTCGAAGGAAAAGTAGCTCTGATTACGGGCGCCGCACAGGGAATAGGTAAGGCGATAGCGGAGCGTTTCGTTTGCGAAGGAGCAAGTGTGATAATAGCCGATCTGCTTCACGAGAAAGCAGAAAAGGTTGCCAAAGAACTGTCGAAGAATCAAAGGACACTGGCCGTGAAGACAGACGTTTCTCTGTCCAGAGATGTTGAAAACCTCTTTTCAATAGTAAGAAGAGAATTCGGAAGACTAGATATACTCGTGAACAATGCCGGGATACTAATAAAGGGGCCATTTCTGGACATAACGGAGGAGATATGGGACAAAACGATGGCTGTAAACCTGAAAGGGCCCTTTCTTTGCAGCAAGTCGGCAGCGGAACTGATGAAAGGCACCGGGGGCGGTAGAATAATAAACATAACCTCTATCGACGGCGCCGTTGTCTATCACCACGGCCATCACGTTCCTTACGGCGTTTCGAAGGCAGGTCTGATAATGCTGACAAAGATTATGGCAGTCGAGCTGGCTCACTTCAACATTAACGTCAACGCCATCGCTCCCGGAGTAGTAAGAACGGAGATAGCGGCAGGCTCGATGAGCAATTCAGCTCACCTGGAAAAAGTCCTGGGTGAAATCCCTCTGGACAGACTCGCAGATCCCGAAGAGATAACCGGAGCGGCCGTGTTTCTTTCGGGCTCAGATTCTTCGTACATGACCGGATCGACGATTTTCGTCGACGGTGGTTGGACTACTCACTAACCGTTTCTGGAGGCGATCATATGTACATTGAGTTATCACACAGATTGGTAGAATCGCAGTGCATAGACGAGGTCTTGAACCTTCCGGGATTCAGTGTCGAGTGGAGATCTAGGTTCGGCGACGGCAGGAAGAAGTCCAATCAGACGAGCAGCGTAAAGATTTTTTCGCATCATGGAACTCATATTGATGTGCCTTCACATGTCCATTCCAATGGTCTGATGATAAACGATTTCGATGCGAGTGATTTCATACTGGAGAGACCGGTATTCATAGAGTGCCCAAAAGGCGACAAAGAGAAGATATGCTCTAAAGACCTTGAAAGCCATGCCCAGATACTGGAAGGCGCCGATAGTCTCTTTGTATATACGGGGTTCAGTGAGTATCGCGGCAACAGAAAGAGATACATCGAGAGTTCTCCCTCCTTCTCGCAGGAGAGTCTAGAATATCTTCTGGAGAGCTTTCCGGACATAAGGTGTCTCGGTATGGATATCTTCAGCATAGAGAATATCCCGGAGGGAAGAGTCCTTGAATGGCCCGTTCACAAATCCTTCCTGAAGCCCCACGAAAAGAGGTTTCTAATAGAAGACATGGATCTGAAACCACTTTCAGGAAGAAATCCAGAGATGGTTATTTCGATACCTTTGCTTCTCCCAAACGAGGGCTGCCCGGTGACTGTAGTTGCGCGGGTAGAAGATAATACAGTTCAAGAAAGGGGGAATTGAGTTGCCCTATCTTCAGATGAAAGAGATAACAAAGACCTTTCCCGGAGTGAAGGCTCTTGATAGAGTCAGTTTCGATCTTGAGCTCGGAGAAATACACACTCTTGTCGGAGAAAACGGCGCCGGAAAGAGTACGTTGATAAAAGTCCTTTCAGGCGCACATAAGAGAGATAGCGGTACTATCGAGATAAACGGAAGTAACGTCCACATATCTTCACCGCATGACGCAATTCACCATGGTATATACACTGTACAACAGCACTTCAGTCTCCAGCCGAACATGACCGTGGCGGAAAACATAAAGTTCGGAAACTACGGTAAGCCAAAGAGCATCTTGATAAACTGGAAGAATCTCTTTCGAGAGGCCGCCGCCTTTCTAAAAGAAATAGGCTTTGAAGACATAGATGTTTCAAAGAATGTCTGCGAATTGAGTGTTGCAGAGGGGCAGAAAATCGAGATCGCAAAGGCTCTTTATAGAAAGCCGAAAATTCTTATTATGGATGAACCTTCAGCTGTTCTGCCGAAGAATGATCTCGAGAGGCTTCATTCGATAATGCAGAGAATGAAGAAAGATATTGGAATAATCTATATATCTCACCACTTTGAAGAGATATTCAGTATCAGCGACAGGATATCGGTACTTAAAGACGGAAGAAACGTTGACACGATTCTGCCGTCAGAGATCGATAACGACGGCCTCGTAAGACTTATGGTCGGAAGAGAGATAGGAGACATGTATCCTTCCAGGCGCGAATCACAGACAGACGAAGTTGTTCTTAAGGTAAATGGCCTATCGACAAACAAGCTTCATGACCTGAGTTTCGAATTGAAAAAGGGAGAGATTCTCGGTATTGCCGGATTGATGGGAGCCGGCAGAACGGAACTGTGCGAAGCGATATTTGGGCTCAGCAATTGCTCCGGGACGATAAAGCTCAACGGCAAGAGCATAAACAACAGGAACCCCGCGAGGGCAATTTCGAATGGCTTCGGTTTCGTCACAGAGGACAGGCACGGAACGGGCCTTGTGCTGCCGATGTCAGTGAAGAATAACATCTCTCTGGCCGGTCATCGCAAGATCTGCAACCTCCGCTTCGTAAACACCAAGAAAGACAGGTCGGCTGCCAATGAGTATATAGAGAAACTGAAGATCGCAACACCCTCCATGACACAACTCGTGGAATACCTGAGCGGAGGCAACCAGCAGAAAGTTGTTCTTGCCAAATGGCTTTTCAACGGAGCTAAAGTGCTGCTGCTTGATGAACCTACACGGGGAATAGACGTTGGAACCAAGGCCGAAATCTATCGCCTGATGAAGCGCCTTACCGAAGACGGCATGTCAATAATCATGGTATCTTCCGAGTTGCCCGAAATAATCGGCATGAGTGATCGAATCATTGTCATGCACAAGGGAAGAATTACCGGAGAGCTAATGCCCGGTAAGACTTCAGAAGAAGAGATTCTCTCATACGCAGCGGGACTTAAAGATATCGTTTCCTGAGAGAAGAGTGGAGGCAAAAATGAGATATATACTCACGCACGACCTTGGAACTACAACCGATAAGGCCTGCATATTCGATGAGAACATGAATCTGGTTGCCAGCGAGCTGGAGAACTACAGAACCTACTATCCTCAGGATGGAAAGGCCTTTCAGCGTCCGGAAGACTGGTGGCAGACCCTGTGTAGAACAACATCGAGACTGCTGGACAAGACCGGGATTTCTCGTGAAGATATAGTTGCTATCGGTTGCAGCGGCCATTCCCCAAGCATGGTCCCTGTAGGAAGAGACGGCGAACTCCTGCTTGAGGAGATTCCCATATACTCTGATCTCAGCGCGAGAAGACAGGTCGAGGCCTTCATGTACGAACTGCCCTCAAGAGAGTTCTACAATCTGACCGGCGCCGGCCAGGTGCCTGAACAGTACTCACTCTTCAAAATAATGGCCTTCCGCGATGAAAGACCGGAGGAATTCGGAAAAACCGCGAAAGTTTTGAACACCGTTGACTACCTTGTCTATCGCATGACGGGAACAGCGAAGACGGATTACTCTCAGGCGTGCAACACCGGTGCGCTCGACATAAGAGAGAGAAAGTGGTGTGACAGAATACTTCGGGCCGCAGGAATACCCGAAGAGCTTATGCCCGAATTGACGGAAGCTTCATCCATCGCGGGCCTATTATCTGAGAGAGCTTCGATCGAAATCGGACTCCGTCAGGGAACTCCTGTAGTCATGGGAGGGGGTGACGTACCCTGTGCTGCAGCAGGAGCGGGTACCATCAAAGAGGGTGTCTCTTACATATGCCTTGGCTCGGCCGCATGGATGGGCTTTTTCTCCAGACTTCCTGTGCTTGATTATGATTCAAGGCTGGTCAACTACTGTCATATTGTTCCCGGCGGCTATGCACTGCAGTACCAGATGACCGGGGCCGGCATATGCTATCAGTGGCTCAGAGACGCAATATACAGATATAACAGGTCGGCTGAAAGTAACGAGACGAGCAAAAGCGAGTTTGAAGCAATGAACGAAGAAGCAATCTCCAGCGTAATCGGTGCCCGCAAGTTGATCTTCCTTCCGTTTATGCGTGGAATATGGGCAGGGGAGACAAACCCTGACGCCCGGGGTGTTCTCTTCGGCCTTAACCTGACAAACAACGTTGGAGACATCTATCGTGCCGCCATAGAGGGTATGGGATTTGGATTGAAAGAGATAATGGATTCCTTCTCCAGTCAGGGATACAGCTCAGATCAAGTGAGGGTTATCGGAGGTTGCGCAAAGTCGCCTTTGTGGAGGCAGATACTTGCCGACATATCTGGTAAGGAAGTTCTATGCCCGTCAGTCGTTCAGGAGGCGGGTTCGCTAGGCGTGGCTGTTGCTGCCGGAGTTGGAGCGGGTATTCTGGAAGGGTTTGAAGATCTGGACAGGATAATCTCGATAGAGAGCGTTGCGCTTCCGGACTGGAAGAACCACGAAAAATACAGAGAGTACTATGAGATCTTCCTTGAAGTCAAGAAAAACCTTTCAGGGGTATTTGAAAAACTCGCTTCAATTGGATAAAATGAGATATCTGTAAAGCTGGAAGAAGGTATATAAACTGTGAGAGAGTATCAGAACAAATCGCTTGAGAAAGCATTGAGTATTCTAGACTGTTTTTCGAGAGAACAGAGGGAATTGACAGCCTCGGAAATAGCCAGAACACTGGGACTGAACTTGAGCAGCATATACCCGCTGCTATCCACTCTGGAGAAGTTCAAGTACATAGTACGCAAAGAGAACGGCAAGTACGGCCTGGGAATCAACCTTATAATCAAAGGCAACCTCGTCCTCTCCGGACTGAACCTTATAGAGATTGCCAGGGTCCCCTTACATAATCTCGCACATGAATACAGAGGAAACGCTCATCTGGCTATTCTAAACAACTGGAAGGCTCTTATAGTAGATAGAAGTCTCGCTTCCGACAGGGTTTTTATAAACAGTATAATTGGCTTCGAGATTCCCCTTTACTGCACTTCTCTAGGACGAGCGCTTCTGGCATTTCTCGATCCCGAAGAAATAAACTCCTATCTGAGAAGTACCGAATTCAGGAAGTTCACACCCTCGACTCCTATCGATCCAGACTCAATCCTCAAAGAGCTTAACGAAACGAGATTGAGAGGCTATGTTATAAGCGACGAAGAATTCACTCCCGGTGAACTATGTTTCGCAGCCCCTATCTTCAACTCGCAGGGAAGAGTCGTCGCTTCGATGAATATCGCTCTGAACAAACTGAACAGGCTTCTGGATCACGAAGTCTATGCGCTCAAAGTCATACAGACTGCGAGAGAAATATCGGGATTCCTGGGTTATATGGGACCGACCGCGGGCTAAAGCGGGTTCTCTGACTGCAATCCCGGGACAGCTAGATCGAACATTATCTGGCGCCCCGGGATTTTTTTGCTAGAGTGAAAGGTCTTTTGTCATAAGGATACCGGCTCTTTTGAGGACTATCGGCCACATCAGCGCAGATCCGGCAATACTTATCACTGCGATTAAGAGAGTCATAAGTGAGCCGGAAAGAGAGTCTCTCAGAAGATAAGTAAGATACCCGAAGCCACCGACGAAACCGAAAACTATAGGTATCGAGAGAGCCACATTCACATTCTGTTTCATCGCCTTCTGAGGATTGTCCCACTTGAGAGAGGGCTTCACGACGTCAACAAACATCTGAAGGATATTCAAAAAAGTGACGCAGAGACTTCCGATTAGAAAGATAAGAACGCCTTCGAAGAAAGTTATCTTAAGTATGATTCCAAGAGCAATTGATGACGATAAGGGTCCAATCAGGCTCAATGTCTCCACGTGCATAAACTTGACCAGCATAATACTCGAGACACTAACCGGAAGTGCTTTCAACTCCTGTAGTAGCTTTCCTTCTCTGCTGAATATCGATGTCGCGAGTCCGTTGATTCCGCCGGCGAGCGTAGAGACCAGTATACCGACGGGCAGGAATATGCCCCGGTACTCTTCCATTGCCTGTATCAGTCGGCCCAGCTCATCGGTCTGCCCGGCCACCGCTGCTATTACAAGAAGTATTGGAAAGACGATTACGTTGCCAAATCCATTGAAAGCGAAGGCGGGAACCTTGAGAAAGTACCACCATTCTCGCCTGTACAGAGCAGAGAACGGTGTCCGCTGAATTCCGAGCAATTCTGCCATTTCGCCTTCCCTGAGCTTCGATCTCTTAGCGTAATTCTCCTGAAGACTTGAGTAGGTAGAGTAGTAAAACCTGTCGCCAAGAAACAGGAAGGCCATGAGCGCGGCTCCATGAAGCGCAACAAAGGCGAGCAACCAGAGGAAACCCTCGACAAACGGTCGCGTCAAAGCTCTCATAACGAGAATAGTAGGAGGATATACACCGGCAGTCTTGTTCAGAATTGCATCTCTGTCAGAGAAAATCCGCGCGAAGTCTTCCGGACTCATATTGGGATCTACCCTGCTCGTGAAGAAAATGAAGGCAAACGAAGCGATCAACACTCCAGCGCCAATAAAGTACACAATAGAGTCTCTGTATCGGTTGAATTTGAAGATACGCGAAAGAGGTAGAATTATGATAGCACTTATCAACAATGGCAAAACCTGACTCAGAAGAAAGGCCGCTATCATGAATAGCCAGTAAGCGATCCCGGCCCCGCTCCTTATTCCGTAGTAAATATACGGAGGCAATAAGACCACCAGAGATATGATCATTAGATCGAGAAGAACGACGAAGAACTTAGATAGAAGCACCTCTGTGGATTTCAGTGGCAGGGGAGTCAGGACCCTCATGTCATCTCCGAAGAAGAAAGTGCTGATCATGAGGAATATTCCGAACATAAGGCCAAAAATGTTCGCTATGATAAAGGGATTTGCCAGAAAGAGTTCAAGCATTCCGGCGGCCTCGTACTGGCCATACATAGTATCCATGAGCATTACGTAGAGCGGCCCCATAGTGATCAGCAGAAGCACAATGACTCCTACGATCAGCGCGGGCTCCCAAAGGCGCTCTCGTCGTTTGAAGTGATATACCGATCTGGGGAGATTATAGTGAGAATTAATCAGCGTCCAGGTAAGAGAAATCACCATTTTCAGTCTCACTACCGGTCACCTCCAGGAAGAGTTGTTCGAGGCTTCCCTGGCCTCTCAATGTTCTGAGTTCCTCAACCGTCCCGACGAACTCGAGCTTGCCCTTGTTTATTATCCCTATTCTGTCGCAGATTCTTTCGGCCACTTCCATAACGTGTGTCGAGAAAAAGACAGTGTTTCCGGTCTTCGCATGGTTTCTCATCATCTGTTTCAGAATGAATGCCGACTCGGGATCGAGACCGACAATGGGTTCGTCCAGTATCCAGAGATCAGGGTTATGTATGAGTGCCGCTATCAAGGAAAGCTTCTGTCGCATTCCGTGGGAGTATGTCGATATTGGGTCTTTCACCGCGTCGGCTAGCTTGAAGTTCCTTAGAAGTCTTGTCGCCCTGTCTATTCGCACTTCCGGCGGTAACTGGAAGACATCGGAGATAAGATTGAGATACTGAACACCCGTTATCTTCTCCATAACCAGCGGTTCGTCTGCAACATAGCCCATTTTCATCTTTGCCTTCACAGGTGAGGACACGATATCTATATTCTCTATGTTTATCGTTCCTTCCGTCGGTTTCAGAAGGCCCACAATCATCTTTATGGTAGTCGTCTTTCCGGCGCCATTCGGACCGAGAAATCCAAAAATCTCACCCTTTCTTACCGATAAACTCAGACCGTCAACGGCCTTCACACTACCACTATAAACCTTGGTCAGATTCTTGATCTCTATCATATAAACCTCCGTATCTCAAATAGAATTTCCGTTTTCGCTTCTTACCAGAATCTGGAAAAACTCTTCCAGATCGGGAACGGAAACTGTTGCGTTGTCAATAGCGTAGAATCTTTCGACTTCTTCGTCATTTTCGGTGATCAATGAAAGCCTGTTCATTTCCCTGCACAGAGCAAGATGTTTCTCTCCAAAGACTCCTCTTTGCGTATCCGGAGGCATGCGCACGATTCTATATTTCTCTTTCAGTCCATCGACAGTTCCTCCATAGCGGACAACTCCTCTAACCAGTATGAAGAACTCATCGGCAATTTTTTCCACCTCGGGTATCATATGAGATGTATACAGGACGGTCTTGCCAAGAATCACTTTCTCTCTTATGAACTCCAGAGTGTCCTCTCTCAGAATCGGATCCAGACCCCATGTGGGCTCATCGAAAATATACAGGTCGCTGTCTGTCGCGAGAGCGAGACTGACATAGAGGGCGGTTTTCATGCCGTTGGAGAAGGTTCTTATCTTCTTTCCAAAGGGAAGCCTGTAGTGACCGATGAACTCCCTCGCCTTCTTTTCATCGAAGCTCCCGGTTATTCTGGAGGTTAATCTGATCGCCCCGGCAATATCCATGTTTTCGTAAAAGCTCTTCTCTTCAGGAACGAAGGAAAGCATTCCCCTGACTTCATCCACTTTCTTCCCAAACAGCTCTATACTCCCCGAATAATCGATGAAACCGAGAATCGATTTCAGGACGGTGGTCTTTCCGGCTCCGTTTGGACCGAGGAGGGCATAGACCCGCTGGCTCTCTATTTCGAGATCGACTCCCCTTACCGCTTCGACACCCCCCGGGTAAGTCTTCACAAGGCTGTTGATCTTCAGGACTAGTTCTGGTCTTTCCATATCTCCTTGATCACCTCCAGGAGCTTCTCAAAAGGAATCCCTGACTTCTTGAGGCGAAGTATGGGCTCTCTAAGCTCACCTGAAAGATTATCGAACACAGAGTCTCTCACCTGTTCTTCATTACTTACTACTATATACCCCAAACCCTGTCTTGCCATAATGGTGCCTTCCATCTCGAGTTCTCTGTAAGCTCTGGCGACGGTGTTAGGATTTACCCTTATCTGAGAGGCAAGCTCTCTTATCGAGGGAAGAGTATCTTCTTCGTTCAGGTTTCCTTTCATAATCTCTTCCCTCACTCCTCTCTTGATCTGGTCATAGATAGGTGAGGGAGATCTCAAGTCGATATTAAGCCACACATTATCACCTTCGATTTAGTCTAGTATCTCATATCCGGGAAGATATGGAGGTGAAATGCCAGAACCGGACGAGAGAGGCCGGAAGAGCCGGAACCCTCTCCCGCCTCAGTCCTCTCCGGCAGACATATCTACTTCTGGTCTTTCACCCACTGCTCCAGAAGGTCTATTAGCTCTACAGCCACGTATCCCGGCCTATCATACTCTTCAATTCCCTTTATTGTGCCGTCTGTCTCGTTGAATATATGGTTCAAATTCGGTAGCAACTTCAGAGTGACGTTCTCCCTATCTCCCAGCCTCTGGGCAAATATGTCGAAATAGCCGGCAGGGCTCTGGAAGTCAAGCTCGGCGTTGACTATCAAAACGGGCAGCTCCGTGTTTTCCAGTACGGGCATACAGAAATATCTGTCGAGACTGTAGTAGTAAGAAGCCGTGAGACCCTGGCCGAGGTCGGTTTCAGCCGGTATCTTCTGTTCCAGAAGCTGAGTGTAGAACTCTACCGCCTGATCTTTCTGTTCCTGCGTCAGCTGATCGCCCATAAGGTCGAGAACCTGATCCATGCTTATCTGCGCCAGTTTGACAGGTGAGCCGGCAAGGACTATTACGCCGGAAACACCTGTTTCTTCGGCAATCCAGGGTGCTACCATTCCTCCCATCGAATGACCGGCAAGATAGATCCCGCTGAACTGAGGAATGCCTTTCATCTGGGCGATAACCGTGAGAGCGTCCTCAATATATTCGGCCTCCGCACTTGTTCCAATCTCGGCTACTCTGTCGGGATAAACCAAGTATCTCTTTGGATATCTAAGAGTGGCTATCCCTCTGGAAGCGAGACCGACGGCGATATCTCTGTAAGGTTTGTTGGGTCCCAGCGTGCCGTCAACATCGTGTGTTCCCGATCCCTGAAGGATTATAACGAGCGGATAGGAGTCCAAACCTTCAGGAACCATGAGCTTTGCGGGCAGATAGTACGGTTCACTTCCGACGGTTATATCCTGCTCGATGTAGCTCGACGAATCGGCGTAGTCTGGAAGAGGTCTATCCGAGTACGACGACGGGCGCACAAAGAATCCGGCGACCATGTTGCCGCTGTCGACTGTAACCGTGACATCGAAGACCCCGGCCTCGAATTTAGTAGTCATTACGTATGACATGAGCCCGTCGTTCTCGATCTTCTCAACGTTGAGTGTCTGTAGAGGATTGCCGATCTGCCCCTTGAGTTGTCCATGAAGGCTCTTCAGGACTTCGACCGTCTGTGCTTCTTTAAGCCTTTCGCTCTGCATTTCGTAGATCTCCTCGTACTTACCCGAGAAGAAGCCGTTCAAATACTGATTGACCAATGCGTCACCCTCCATGATTTCTACAGGTTGCTTCTCGGACTTGACATAGCTCGACTGTCTGACAAAGAAGCCTGCGACTTTTTCTTCGGAGTTTACCGTAACTATCAGATCGAATATTCCCGCCCTGAACTCAGTCGCCATAATGTAGGAGACCAGCTCGCCCTGAGTGACTTCCTGAGTATCAAGAATAGCCAGAGGCTTTCCGATCTGTGACAGAAGCTGGCCCTGAAGCTTCCTTATCGCCGAGAGAGGCTGAGCCTTCTTCATGGACGAATCCTGTAACTCGTAGACCTCTTCGTATCTTCCTTCGAACAATCCACTTACGTACTGGCTGGCAATCTCCACGGACGCGACGGCCAGAAAGGACAAGAGCAACAAAGCCGCTAAAACTGTTTTCTTAAGCATCTTTCTTTACCTCCAACTTTTGTCAATCATTACTGTTTGCCATGAAGCCTGCAGTTTATTGGAGCCGTATTTCTCCAGGTGAATCAATCACAGTTCTTTTCTTTCAAAGATTTTGTAGTCAACAGCCGTAAGCACCGCCGTAATCGCCACAAGCGCCCCGAGGTATATCCAGTCGATGTTTTCGCTCTGTGCGATATTTGAGGCCAGGATAAACGGGTACGGGTTCAGCCAAGATATCGCATCGATTATTCCGATTATTGGCAATCCGATGACTATCACTATGCCGAAGACCACGGGCCTCACCTGATCCCTGCTGCTGACAGATAAGAGAGTAAACAACGCATAGAAGAAGACCGCTCCGGCAGCTTGCTGGAGAAGAGCCTTTAGCGAATAAATAAAACCCGTTGAATAGCCTGCCAGATTCATGAAGAGAGGCCCCAGAAGAGACAGCAACGCCGTGACCGCCAGAACCGCGGCCATGCCCGTGAAATACTTCACTCTGAAGACGTCCTTTCTATTCTTTCTGGACAGCAGGAAATAGATGGTCTTCTTGTCGAATTCCTTCGCAAAGATAGGAAAGGCGATAAGCAACACTACAAAGGGCAGAAACTGACCAAAGTTCTTTCCCTGCCACTGACTTATAAGGTAGTAATCGTCGTCGTTCAGTCTCGTAAGGCTCGAAACGTCGCCGATAAGATTCTTCAGAAAGTCCGGAAGCTGCTCAAGCTGACCGGCCATCTCTTCCATCATCTGTGCTGCATAAGGCCTCATGACTACGGTCACCACAAGCGCCATTATAAGTACGGCAAAGATTATCAATACTCTGAGCTTCATCTCGTTCAGTTCTTTATAGAACATTCTTATTCCCCCTTACGAGAAGGCTGAAGAAGGATTCAAGATCTACCGTCTCCTCTTTGGCGCCTTCGATTCTCTTTATCTCTTCTACTTTTTCTCTTTCTTCCGTCATGACTTTTAGAGACTGAGCTTCCCTAACGATAGCGAGAAGACCGTCTCTGTCGATCTTTGCTTCGATTGGCAGTGAGAAGAGGGCGAATCTGTCATCCAGCCCCTTCAACTCTCCGGTGAAGAGCACCTCTCCCTTATACATTATTGAAAACACGTCGGCTATCTTCTCAACCTCGGGTATTATATGAGAAGTGTACAGGACGGTCTTTCCCCGGTCGGAAAGCCCCCTTATCATCTCGAGCACCTCGTCTCTTCTCAGCGGATCGAGTCCCCAGGTGGGTTCATCGAATATGAAGATCTCTGCGTCCTGAGCCAGAGCGACCGAGAGATACACAGATGTTCTCATGCCGTGAGAGAAACTAGATATCTTCTTTCTGAGCGGAAGATCGAAGTTATTCAGTAAATCGATAGCCCTAGAAGCTTCGAAGCTGTCCAGCATCATTGAGCACATCCTGACCGCCTTTTCCGGAGTGAGACTGTCATAGAAGCTCTTGTCCTCCGGAACAAACGATATTCTGCTCCGCACTTCGTCTATACCCTTACCAAGAACGCTTATCCTGCCCTGGTACT